>Ga0131853_10008749_pt1 | contig 18463 bp, 9 predicted proteins | sample TergutLab28metaG_FD_92764 | JGI IMG/M metagenome (GOLD analysis project Ga0131853, IMG submission 92764) | Labiotermes labralis P1 segment gut microbial communities from Petit-Saut dam, French Guiana - Lab288 P1 (version 2) (version 2) | ecosystem: Host-associated > Arthropoda: Insects >... | reverse complement strand
GATGCGCTTTCTTTATGTAGCTGAATTATTTCCTGTTCTCAGCCAAGATTGTACGGAGTAGGACTGAAAGTTTGTAGAGGCGATGCAACGAAGTTAATAAGAGAAAGAGTATGCTGTCAAACCCATAGTATATTAAATTGTCTTTTATCATGATGCGGAACACACGCGAGGGCGGTGTTTCAAATTCAGTCCACAGGAGTGATCGGCCTCGCCCTTACACCAGCAATTAAATGTCTGCCTGCACTCCTTATGACTCTGACAATCAGCCACCAGCACATCTTCATTCTAACGCACTGTGACACTATTTGCTCACGTGTCATATCGACCCCTTTGTAACAGTAGTCTTATAAAATTAATTCTGTTGAACATAAGAACATTCAACTCACAACCATCTACATTGTATTTCATCATATTCTCGCCGATATTATTGTCGATTGTTGTCTGTTCATTAACTCACTGCTTTTCGCTCCATCACGCGGCTGTGTTATTGCTTATTATGATTTCTTCTGAACGTACTGGACGGAGAGACGCCAGTGCTGTATTTAACGACGCTGTCAGTTGCTTAGATCTTACATCTTCATTGGGTCGGTGCGTGAAATACGAGCAACAAATATTGGCGGGTTGAAGGACGCCAATAGTAAATTAAATTTGCTATTGTCTAGTGTTATTTTTTTTTTTCATTTAAGTTACGAATTTTTGCAGCATTCTTCAAAGTACTTCAAAATTTCAGTTCAGAAATGTTCGGTGTTTGTGATCCGGTGTGAACAGCTAGAAAATCATCAGTGGCTGGTAGACGATGTCTGTTCAGCAGCCAACAGAATGAAGTCGGAACGGACCTAAAGGATCTGTTCAATGACGATGGTGATGATAATGATGATAATGATGACAAAGATAATGCGCGTATAATGGTTTCTTAAGTGGTTCTTGGTTGGACGAAAAGGGTAACAGGCAATATCGTAGCTTTCTTGAGAGGCTTTTCGAGGTCTTCCCAAGTCTTTCTAGGTAAATGCCTGGAAAATACTTCAAAAGAAGCAACTTCGGCTTCCTTCCACATCCATCCCAAATTATTACTCACAAACAGTCCTAACACTTGACGCTTTATTCTGAGCTACTAACAGCAAATGAAACCAAAGTAAAAAAAAAAAAAAAAAAGGTAAAGTGTTCCCGTTACAGGGCCGGTGTGGCCCAGAAAGTGGGTAGAGGTATAGCTCTACTGTTCCATGACCGCGGCACTAGAAGAGGGTGAGTGGTCAGCAGCACGCCCCGGCCGCACTTTACCCCCGGGAAAGACTCGGTACCCATTTTACAGGAGGCTGGGTGGACCCCAGGGCCGGTCTGGACGGGCGGAAAATCTCGTCCCCACCGGGATTCGATCCCGGACCGTCCAGCCCGTAGTCAGTCACTATACCGACTGAGATACCCGGCCCACCAAAGTAAATAAATTGATAATATAAATAAATAAATAAATAGCAGGCACTTTTAGAAGACTTTTCGACTGGAGGTACACGAGTAGCCTTCTGTATCTGGCATGACACCAATGTAATTAGGCCTACCCTTCAGTCTAGACTGGCAGTACGTAGCCCTGCTAATTTAAAATACATGCCTTCACGAACAAAAATAAAAAAAATGTGTCAGTAGAAATACCAAAGGAACTTTAAATGATTTACTACGTAAACCTTTGTTTATATTTAGAAAGACTGTTTTCAAACGTGTCATATTGGTCATTTGGGATGCACTTGGATATTTTGGCAATAAATTCCCAGACGGAGGAACGATATTACACGTGCGACAACTGAACCTTCGCAAATTTTTGTATCGAACTGGTATTATTCTCCGATTTAATCAGATAAACTATCTACAGAGTCCTTTATGTTTTTTTAAAGTACCCGTAGGCTTATAATTAATGGACAGTGTGTGTACTCGTCTAGCACAACTATATTTATTGGTAGAATATAAAATATTTTCTACATAAGGTACAACTACATGTTTCGGCGCTTGATAATGGCCATCTTCAGGTTGTACATGAAATGCTTATTAAGCAGTTATACAAAACATACATGGGCTGTTTATATGGGGTCGGGAGGGGGTAAAGTGGGCACGAGATCTTTACTTTACCCCCTCCCTACCCCATATAAACAGCCCATGTATGTTTTGCATAACTGCTTAATAATTATTTCATGTACAACCTGAATATGACCATTATCAAGCGCCGAAACATGTAGTTGTACCTTATGTAGAAAATATTTTATATTCTACCAATAAATATAGTTGTGCTAGACGAGCACACACACTGTACATTAGTTATTTCATAGAACACAATGGGGATGACCCGTAGGCTTATGTTTATTAAATTGATGATGTGAAGCCTGTATTCAGTTCCGCGGTAGGTGTCACTGTCGTCGCGGATATGAAGGTAAACCAAGAAATTGTTATAACTTTTTCCGCTTTCCCCGATGTCTAATTCCAGTAATCAGTTCCGCGGTAGGTGTCACTGTCGTCGCGGATATGAAGGTAAACCAAGAAATTTTTATAACTTTTTCCGCTTTCCCCGATGTCTAATTCCAGTAATTCAAGTAATTATTCTTCATGACATACCCAGTACCAATCTTTATCGTTGCACCGTGCATTTCGTAGAGTCATTTAATTAGCACACCAACTAATGCACATTCGTAAAACTTTTTTTCATTAAAACATTTAAAAATCGCTCCAACATGTTTCGATCCTAAGATCATCTTCAGGGAGCTATACTGTTCCGGTTTTAAAAAGACTCACTGATTAATTTCCGTACATTAACTCAGTGCTGTGGCAGCATGTCGTATTGTGTAAGTCTTACGCCGCTGAGTATGCGCCTGACTGTGGATGTGTGTCGTGTGTTATGTTGCGTGAGACTGGCTAAAACATACCCAGTACCTGTTGTTATTTTTCATGCCTTTTCCGGACATATCTGAAATATCGTTACAAAATTTCCGCGGGAAATGACCGGTACAGGACCTGCATTAGAAAATGTGAACTTTTATTTCACATAATGTTTAAACCCTGTTCTTTTTCAGTAAATATTTACACTAACAGGCATGGGGAAAGAGTGTTGCATGAATTTATTCGTCCGTTCGTTACCTGTCCTTTTACTGCATAATTTAGAACTGTTATAATATAAACATCAGCAAATGACATGTCCGCGGTCTTTTTCCCAGAAAGTTTGTTTCTGGAGTAAAAATTGTCAGCAAAACTGTAAAATTCCTTTAAGACTAAAAGTGCGAAAATTAAGGTAAATCGCACATGGACAGTTTATGTGGCATTCTGAGTCCGGTCAAAGCTTATGGCTGCCTAAATTGTAAAGACTGGAACAGGATGCGAACTAAATGTATTTAAGATGATAAAAGTAGTGACATTGAAGCGGCTGGGCCATCTCTTTAGAATGCAAGAAATGGATCCTTGCAGAAAGCTTACTCTACTTAAACCAGAAAGCACTCGACATGTAGGAAAACCCGAGTCGAGGTGGCTTGAGTCAGTTGGGGAAGATCTAAAGAATATGGGCATGAAGACCTGGAGACGTAAGTAGGAGGACCGAGAGCAGTGGAGGGCAAATTTTGGAAGATGCTAAGGTCCACTAAGAACTGTAATTCCAGAAGGTGGAGGAGGAGAAGAAGAAGAAGAAGAAGAAAAGCATATATTAAATTACATGCACATACATATATACGTATTAACCAGGGATTCACATATATGCCACATATATATAAGAGCTACCTCAAATTGTAGGCGCCAGGATGATGACCAGCAGCAACTCCCATCCTTGGGACCCACAGATACTGGGTGCCACCGTACAAATTATAGTCGCCACGGCGACCTGGCACCTGACATTTTTGCTTCCCTAATACATGTTTTACTTACACACGCACGCATGTACATGCAGTTGAGTCGCTGATTGCAGATCTGACGCATGGATTTTAAATAAAATGATGATTGTATTGGGTACGCATTTTTGTACGTTAAATCCATTTTTGTTTTAGGAAATACCGTTTAATAAGAACTAATGTCATTTTCACATAAAGTAGACATTGTAGTGGCTTCGTATTAGAAAAGGTTTTGTGCTGAGTGTGGATCCGCCATAAATAAATTCGGCCAACAGTTTTACAGAAATTTGTTACGGCCATGTTATAATGATGGAAGAAAGGACGGACGGACTGACATGGCCATTCCATTACGAGCACAATTTGTGCCCTTTGCACAAAAGTACAGGAATTCATGGTAACACTGAAGTCCATTACTTCCTTCATTCAAAGCGTCAAAAAATGTCAAGTGTATTTCACAAATTTGGACTTAATTTCATGAAACCAAACACAAGCTTAAGACTTTTATAAGTTAATTAACTGGTAGAATATGTTCCGTTTCAAGTCAGCAAAATCCAAAGAGCGTTATACCGTAATGATGGGATTTTTATTTAGCCACGTCTGTGTGAATTAGATTTTACGAGCATAAATTGCGGTTGTATATTCTATTCTGTGTTTTAGTCCTTTTTCATTTCCTTTTAGAAACAACTACTAACACGGAAGTGTTGGTGGGCAACTTCGCTCATTAACACATAAAACCCAGTAGTTACTTGACTATTCAGTATTTCTCCATGTTTTTATGTTTCTCAGAACAAAGAAATTGTTTTACTTTAGAGCATTATCTAACAGGTTGGTTTTTTTTTTTTTTTTACAAACGAGACGGAGTGTGTTTACTATGCCGTACGAACTAAGTTGTTAAATACAATTCTGGTTTATCTGTAGCTTTAAAAATTTAAATGGTACGTTCCAGGTTTTTACGTGATGAATACTTTCGCGCGGGTAACACCGAAAATCACACGAAACTATTTTTGTTATCTTTTGTATTGCTGTGATTGTCGTCACCATCTACGTATTAGAGAATCTTTCCAACTGAGTTCCACCTTGGCCTTCTCTTACGCTTTAACCTATAAGACAGAGCCTATCGAAGTCCCGAGTTAGAGCCCAGACCAATCTACGTGGGGCATGTGTTGGGTTAAGTGACAATGGGACAGGTTTTCCTCTGAGTACTTCGGTTTTCTGTCGTTCGTGTCACTCCACCAATACTCCAGTCATTCCATTTACTTCACAGACGATGTAAAAATCTTAAGTAGTTAGGGTGTCTTTCAACGCAACACTTCTCTTCTGCCACTTCTGTTATTTAAGAAGTACTATTTCACATGAAACACTACTCCCCAACTGGCAGAAGGAATCATGGTAGACCTTTGAAAAGACTTCTGGATACGTGAGACCGGAACGGGTCAACAAGTGGCCCAACTCCATGAGATATATTATGATGATGATGATATTTCACACATATCCAGTTTCGTTTTATATCAGCTCCTTCTGCCGAAACCGGCAATAATATTTTAACTTCTACCAAGAACGTCTCCTCTCACATCCCTTCCACATTCACACCTACCCTCATCATTCTGCGGTACATAATGCCAGTAGTTGATACAGTTCTTAACTTTAAAAAAATCTCGATGCATAAGGCGAAGTACGTGACGAAGTTTCAGAAGGATTCCCGATACGTGCTGGTTACCAAATAGCAGTCTCGTGCAATACTAAACCAAACTGCTTATGAAGTAAACTCAAAATTGCCTGTAAGACACACGTGGAGCCGTCCCTGTCCACGCTTTCAGGGCATATATTGAGGGTAGAATACAGCGCCACTCATGTTTAACCTCTGAGCTGCATGAAAGCTCGCTTTACGTCTGGGAACGAACTTCCATACTCATTGAATAGGAAGCTGGGTGGGCCAAAGAACGAGTCTGAACGATCAGGAGACAAATCTCTTTCCTCTGCTGCGATTCAAACCTCGGGCAGTCCAGCATGTAGCGTGGTCACAATACCGACTGCGCTATCCTGCTTCCTCGCAGAACTGTCGCGTAGCTGCAACAACGTCGATGACTTGCCGACAACTTGAACCCTCCCCCTTAAGTTTTAAACTATGTTTTTAATTCAAGAGAAAATTACATCACTTGGAAGTTCACGACCACAATTTCAGTCGCTGAATATAAAAATCTACCGAAAAATAGGGGAAAAAATTATTTTATCAGTTATGTAGGCAGACTGTGTTTCAAACCCTCCGGCATGTGGGCATGAGGACACGAATCCTGAGGGCAATATGTCGCTGGAGTAGGAACATACTGTATCGGAGTTTGTCTTTGTTATAAAAACATTAAAATCAATGCTTGTGGAAGTAAAAGGCAGGAGGCGAGATAACCGAATATTATAAAACAATACTTTAACCGTCAATGCAGCTGTCACTACTGTAGTTGATAGTTTCATTACTGTTCTAACTAACTGGCTAACCTCAAGTAACAGGTTACTTCGTGAGAAGCTCTGCGTTTAAAATATAGTCAAGAAATTAAAGGCGTTCTGTGTAACCCGGAAGTTCATTGCCCTGTTCACAAGAGCCATCCATTTGTCCCTATCCTGAAACAGAAACCCCCGTTTCTATAGCCTTTATGATACGTTTTAATATTATCATTTTCATTTACTCCTAAGTCTTCAGAATGGTCTCTTGCTTTCAGTTACTCCTCAAAAACACTGTACTGTTTCTTCTTCTATCTCACACATGCCACATGATATGCCCATCTCATCTTCTTCGATTTCGATAATCTCTTAACATTAGACGAGGAGTACAAAATGTGAAATTCCTTATTGTGCAGTGTTACATAATTCATTACTTTTGTAATTTAAAATACAGCGCAATAACAAAGAGACGTTTTAAGGTAATTAGAAAGTTGCACAGTTCCTTCGCTGCTGGGTTACCACTTAATTTTCTCACGTATAAAACAGTCTGCGTGCAACGTGCTCCGTGATCATGCTTCATATGACATATATTGCGACTCAAGTCGAGAACTCCTTGGTGTTTCAGAAAAGCTGTAAAGAAGCTTTCTCCAGTTCACAGCAACACTACACAACCATATAAATTATACTTTTGCTCTCCCATATAAACGTTTATAGAAGAGGATTTCCGTAAATAGATAGCGTAGTGGAGCGGGTTTACCGTTCTTGCTGTACTCCTTTTAGAGTTTAAAATCTATTAAAAAAATATTAATCATTTTACCGAACCTCACAAATTTTGAATGACTATGCAAGTACACAATCCAGCGTAGGACACTGGCAAATCAGGGCTCTGTGTGTTCCGAAATATACATCGAGCCCTGTTGGAACATACGGGGTCTATGTACCATGAGCATGGAAAAGAATAGCTCTTTGAAGCTCAGGGGATAATGTTAAGTTCAAGTTGGTTCAATTATCTTCCAAGTAATTTAAGCTATCGTCATAATCCTTACCCTACTGATCCCTTCAAGCATATATTTGGGAATTTTGTATTTATCCTGTTAATATTGATTCATCTACTGGGCTATAAGGCAGAGTATAGGCCAGAGTTGTCTTTTTGTTACATCGTTTATCTTTGTTTTTTTCGTGGTCCTCCTCGTCGTCGTCACTTTGTTGTTGTTGTTGTTGTATGTTTGTTTGTTTTTGGCGCAACAGCCCCCAGTGGGCCAGGGCCTCCTCATTCACGAGGCTTCTAGATCACACACAATGAAGCATTACAGACGCTAGGACTCCTCTGGACGAGTGATCATCTCGTCGCAGAGGCCTCTACCTGACAACACACAACACTCACAAGAGACACACATCCATCCATGCCCCCGGCGGGATTCGAACCCACAATCTCAGCAGACAAGCAGCCGCAGACCTACGCCTTACACCGCGCGACCACCGGGATCGGCGTTGTTGTATAGAATTCAAAAATCACACGCCTGTCACAGATGAGGTTAATTGTCCCTGTGCTTATTTAATCACCGTATAATGGAGACTTATGAGGTTGTGAGTGTATAGTTCCATGGATTTCTAAACTCTGCACCATATGGAGGTGAATGGGTAGCTTCACGCTCCTCCACATAAAGTCCATTTGGCTGTAACAGAACACCAGTACTGATGCACTAGTAGTGCTGCTCAGAATTCTTTCTTCTACCAATTTACGTATTTTACTTCCATGGAGAAATTTTGTTGTCGAATTTTCTTCTCTCCGCTTTTTGAATAATGTTTTAAAACATTCTGCCCACTATTTGTACAAAAGGAGCTCCTTCATAGTATCCAAACAGTTTTTAATTTCAATCATGTGGGAAGCATTACTTACAATTTCATGCTCGTCTGGAAAATGAGCATGCCCTTCTTTACCACGAAAATCTAAAACCTAAGCCTCAAAAATCGCACATGAGCCCTGCACTGTCACCTGTTTCTGTAATACAATTTACGTCTTTGACATTCAGAGGACCAGTGCATCGTGATATATTCTTATAATAAAAGCCAACGAGATGCACTATTTCTCAAATTTATATTGGTAAAGAACTCTACATGTTTCAGACAGATCTATTGTCCATCAACAGGAGTCTTAACACTGTATTCACAGCAATAGGTATTTGTCATACCACTTCAGTTGACTGTCGGCTAGCGAGGTCAGGATGACCTCGCTAGCCGACAGTCAACATAACTTTCATGACAAATACCTAGTGCTGTGTATACAGTGTTGAGACTCTTGATGATGGACAGTAGAACTGTCCGAAAAATATAGAGTTCTTTATCAAAATTAATTTGAGAAATAATGCATCTCGTTGTCTTTTATCATAAGAACGATTCAAGTCTTTGGATTAGCATCATGTGTAATATCAGGTTTTATAAATATTCGTTCTTAATGGACCCTAGGTAATAATACGCTACAATAACATGTGCTATTACATACTAATATTTTGTACTTGACTCTTTGATATCAGTAACCATACATGCCTCCTCGTGCAACATTAAATAGCTCAAAATCTCGCCCCTGGTGACTATTTGTTGCTTTCAACTGTTTCTCACAATAAGCAACCATGATTAAATATGTTTACCCAAACTAACTTCACAAGAGATATAAGGAGTATTATAATACGATTCACACCACACAATCTTAGTGCATGCGTACTGTATACATGACAAAATATAAAACCGTTAATTTTTCCGTGTGTCTTGAGTTCCGTTTTCGATGGAAATTAGCACTGTAAAGAACAAACACACGACTCTGCCGAGAAGTTTACCAGCCTTAATTTAGTCCTTTTAACCCTGACGTTTGTCTCAAAGGTACGTAAAAATTAAGCTCTTGCCTCATAGAGTACAAGATTGTTTACTTAATGGTATGTATAGGCAAATAATGGGTATTAATTTAGGCATCATACAAGACCCATAAATACAAGTACTCTGTGGCAAAGTGCAGTTCCTTAATATTACAGTAGGTGATGCTCAAAAAATTAAAGATGTATCTAACTTAAAACTGTGTGTGTGTATATGAATATGTGTATGTATATATATATATATATATACACATATATACATACATACGTACATAAGTACATACATACATACATACATACAAAGAGAATGAGGGAGGCCTGCAGATATATAATTCTATAATTCTTTATGATGATCAACTGCACTGGCAGTTATTCACTGGCAGCGAGCGTAGTTTCTCTCCGTGATTGTAAAACGGCATCAGTCATCAGATGGCTTTGACATATACATACTTTCACCACTAATGGCGTATCTGACAGATGGCGTTAATCGCCAGGTAACCTCAAAATATACATGCTTCAATATCAAGGCTTCCCTGAGAACTTTCTACAGATATTTTTTACAATTTTCATTGGAACATTTTTTTTCTGTATAGTTTGTATTTAATTAAACTCGACGAAAGAAATTCACGTTTCGACAGCGCACAAAATATATAGCACAGGACAGCAATTCTATGTTTCTACAATCTGCCAAGAGAATGCAGAACAAGTTGAAGCATTCGAACCGAAGTTAAGTTTCTATGTGCTGACGTCATTCCCAAGTGGTACAGTACCTCTTAATAAACATGTACCTGCTTCATGTGTCTCTCGGATCTAAGACGTTTAATAAAATAAAAAGGAAATATAATGTATTCCTATATCCCTGATTGGCTTTGTTAATCGACTATTTACCGTGCTTTATGCTCGCTCTGCCGCAAGGTAACACATAAGTGGGAGGAGGGAGTGAGAAGGCCCATTTCTTTCTGTAATCAAATATGAGGACCACTGATGAAACGAAGAACGAATGATGAACATATAATATTTGGAACACAATTTTGCCACTGTTGTTTACCTGACAGCAATATTAACCTTTTGGCGCCGGAATTATTTTTTTAATTTTAGCCCACCCTGTATATAAAATGTGAATAATACAGGAACCAAATACGTTAAAATTATGAAACAAACTGCATTTTGAAGAGAAAAAAAGGGAGCTTATACACCACATTTAAAATATTCGGTACCTATATTTGTTGAATAAATATATAAAATGCAACTTTGGAGGTTAGCGGTGCGGTACGTCAACTATAGTTGACGTTAGGCGTCTAAAGGCTAAGAATTGTAGGACAAGACTAACATCCACCTAGATCCAGGCAGTGATAATGAATTTTGCTTCGCGTTCTTTCACTCGTGAATTCGAGTCTAGTAACAAACTGTAGTGATATCTAAGTCAGAAATATGTGTTGTCCCTTTCTGTGTATTTTTACCTGCAGCACACCGGAAATAATCCCTGAATTTCGTGTATTTATAATAATAATAATAATAATAATAATAATAATGGCACTGTAACTACAGTCCATTATGAACCTCGATATGCCGGAGAAATGTTAGCCAGCTTTCCCTGTTTATGGCTAGGTTTGAACAATTTATTTCCTTAAGAGCCTCTATAGAGTGTGGGAATTGATATTCTGACGGTGGTGACTGAGAAGAAACCTGCCTTGTAGCGTGGTAAATATTTAACGACGTTCCCATGGAAGTTGCTGTCTCAGCCTGAAATCATCTACCCTGAAAATGGAAACAGCAGATTCTTCCGACTGGTAATTAAGTTTCTACCATGCTACATATTGTCACAAACCAGAAGTTGATACAGAGTCATAAAACGAAGAACTCACTCTGACCACCTGTGCAGTTCGACAAGTCTTGAAGTTTGACAGCATGATAAAAAAAAATGCCGTCTCTTTGCATGGCATGTGCAGAGTTAAAAATCTTGGAGTTTTTGTAGGTGAAACTATGTACATTCTGAGTGGTTTTTTTTGTAACAAAGAACGCCATCTGTCAGACACTGAAAATTCGTAGAGGGTAACTATGTAGCGAATGGGTCGAGGCTGACTGAAGATGAATGCCGTTTATCGGGTATTACTGAGAATTTTTATAGGTGAAAGTATGCATATGCCGAGGCTGTTACAGGATGACAGCCATCTGTCAGATAGAAGGAATCTCGTCTATATTGTTGACGTTGTCCGTCGATGCACCCCTTCTCAGATACTGAGAATTTTCACAGTGAAAGTATGTACATGTCTAGTCCATCTGATCAACTCCATCTTCCACACTCTGTAGGTGAAAATGTGCAAGACTGTGACGTATACGTTAAGCCTGTGTGACAATCAATGCCGTCTGTCGAACCCTAAAGTAACTAACTGCGCCATGTGTGACTGCATAACTTGCACGCTTCATCAGTCATAAACCGATTCCTGTCGTTACACAATTAACAACCTCAGCGTCTAGCAAAGTAGACGAGCTTTCCAAAGACTCCCGGTGTGTTTTGGCACAAACATAGGCTACATAGAAAGAGATTAATTTTTAGGTTACGGGGGTTTTGCGCCTTTCCATCGCCTAGTTGGAGGACTACCTATTGTCGGTTGGCCGCCACTGATTATTCAATATATTTGCAACTACTCTCCGTCTCTCCGTATCTGGCGGCATTTTCTCCATCCATTACCTACAGATGATCCATGCCATTGATGTTAGGGTAACTTCTTTTCATCTATTACGTGCTAATCCCTTCTAAATTTATCACATGTTATGAAGCCGCCCACTAAATTGTTATCTCATTTACATTTGAATTTGTGTCTAATTACAAGGTATATCAAGAGGCCCATGTAACCCTCACATATAGACCTACCTCTTACACAAGCAATTGTGGATGATTTTGATTTTGGTAGTTATGATGGGGGGTAGCTGCCATATCAACTGCAACCAACGAGGCACAGTTCACACATGTTACTAAATTAGGCAACAGCCGTCTGTCCTTGTAGACCTATGCTGTGCCTTGCTAAAGTCTGCTACATTTTAGGCTTGTCATTGTTGGTTCAGTAGGCTGCCTGTTAATTGCAATTGAACAAGATACACATATATTATAGTCTCCAACAGTAGCTTGCAATAATAATAATAATAATAATAATAATAATTCTAAGCCAAATGTCTGGAAGTGTTCAGACTAATATGGAAAAATCATGTTGCTGTATTTATTACAGGCTACCATAAGCAACGTTTCTGAACCCATTAACTCCAGTGAGCTTAGAATGGATTAGGCACTCGGTTTAGTGCTAATCATTGATGTAAATTTTTTGTAAGAAAATTGATGCCCGATATTTTGCAACTGTAGCCTAAGTCTTTGGAAATATAACGCATTGCAATAAATAAATAAATAAATAAATGCCCTACATCTCACGACTTATCAGCTTGTTTAGCTGTTTTCACGTCCAAAATGCATGTTACCGACAGTTTGTACTGTACCAATGGATCCACTTATTTCATTGCCATTATACAGACGGGGAAGGAAGGAGAATGAAAAGGGTTCGTTTTTCAGTAGCCACTAACTTGGAACAAGGGCAAAGTTGTCACATAATTAGGAATGACTATGGAAAACTTCTTTTTTCCCCTTATCTATATGTGTTTGTTTGGCCACGTGATTTTAGGGTAAATATTTGTAAAACAATACAGGCCCCATACTAAAATTATTTACAATATTTGTGTTGACTTTATGCTCTAACAGGCTGAACTGCAAGGCTGAGATGAAATTTCCTAAGAGTAAAATGTTTCATTGAAAAATAAACATTTTTTTCGGTAAGAAGCTAATTGGTCTATATATTTTTTCTATGACCTTCAGTGTAAATAAATATACAGACAACATTGTTAGTTATTAATATTTATAAGGAACAAGGATGATGCAGTGATGGAGAAGTGTTAGAACTAATGACATACAAATTAGGCCAATGTCTGTGCAGTAAAACTTAAGCTGGAACACTTGGTTATTGAGTCTTTAGACAACAATTATAGGCAGAATTTACATCTTTCTCTAGTGGATCTAGGCCTAGGGACTATGTAGTTTGTGGCTTAGGCTGCAAGTATGTAGACTATTAGTGTACTAGCCCTGTCAAATTAAGACCCAGTGATTCAAGTATCCATTTGGGAATGGTTAGACCTGGAAAAATATTCATAGAATTAAGAGGAAAAATTAACATAATTTGAAACATATTTGTAATCGGACAGTGTGTAAAATTCAGTGACGTACCACGTACGTTTCAGCATTGTTATGATGTTAGTGACAGGACATGGGAGAATTTCAAAAGAAACGACCAGCGTTAATACCCTGTTAGGCCCATGTTAAGCCTGTTGTGTTCAACTGGACATTACAGTAAAGTTAACATAAAAATTTAGTGCATAGGGTCTGTGTCGTACTGCCGAAAGCTTTCACATTCCTTCTGAACATGAGTAATTGAAATTTTCAGTGTTACTAAAATCTGAGTTATTAACGTTGGTCGCTCTTCTGAAATGTTTTCAGTTTTATAAAGAAAAGGATTATATCTTATATAATTTAGTGTTTATTTTTTTATTCAGTCGGCCTCAAAGCATTAAGAACTGAAGTTGGAGTGTTTGTTGCAGATGTAATGATACTTCTACTGACATATAAAATTACCATGGCAGTGCCAGAATCAAGACAAAGGGTGTAGATGCAGTTTCTTTTTATATAAAATCTCTGTCAGTATTTACATACATTATTTTCACAGACTTACTATACAAGTATGCACAGAGCTGAAGTTCGACACAGTCCCTACAACTAAACACCTACAAGGAACGTGTAAGATGAATATAGCACAAGTCTCTTTCATTGTCTCGCCTCACTTGTTTTGGAATAAGTTATGAGGAACATGCGGGACTCACTCAGTACTTGGGAGGGCCGCTGCAGTCTTGCTGCTGGTAGTACGATGCTGCGGATCGGTATGCAGCGGCGCTCGCCGGCGGAGACGCCGCTACTGCGGTACTGCGAAACCCGAGCTGACAGCTGGGGTTGGGTACAGCTTCAAATAGGTCTCTGAAGCCGGAAGTTGACTCACTAACCTCTGCGGTGCTGTACCAAGCGGCACTCGCCGCCGGGTGTCTACTGCCAGTGAACTGCTGCGTCGCCCCCAGCTGGTGATGAGTCGTGGTGGTCCCAGGGGTTGAAGCAGTGGATGTTGTGGGGACCAGTAGCTCGTCCTGGTGCATGATCCCCTGGTGGTACTGCCCGGTGCAGTGGTACGAGTACATGGCACCGCGCGTCCCAGTGTAGCTGAGATGCTGTTGCTGTTGCTGGTGTGGAGGACTGCTGCCCCTGCTGCCCCCCGTCATCAGACTGTCCACACTGAATGTACCCACAACCCCCGACGTGTCCATGCTCACATCCGTCATGTGATGGTCCACAACAACTCCCGGCTTCACGTCCTGCTGCTGATACTTGTTATTCATGCAATTGCTCAGTTCTACAGTGGGCTCGCGTTTTGGCTTGCACTCCACAGGACTTGATTTCAGGACCTTTGTATCTGCAGTGCTGCTGCTTAGAAGGACCTTCTCGTCGGCACGCTTGTGACCCTCCTGTTGCTGCTGCTGCCTCTTGAGGGCCTCTTCCTTCTCCTTGATGGCGTCCTTCTTCTTGAAGCGTCGCCGACGCCGCAGGTACGAGCCGTTGTCAAACATGTTGTACGAGTCAGGATCTAGGGTCCAGTAACTACCCTTGCCCGGCTTCTTGTCATCCCGCGGAACTTTGACAAAACACTCGTTGAGACTCAGGTTGTGCCGGATGGAGTTCTGCCAGCCCTGTTTGTTCTCTCTATAGTATGGAAACCTCTCCATGATGAACTGGTAGATGCCGTTTAATGTTATCCTTTTGTCCTGTGCGTTCTGGATGGCCATTGCTATGAGGGCGATGTAGGAATATGGCGGCTTCACCATGTCCTTGGCTGGCCCATGATGCAGCTGTTGCTGATGAGGGTTCAGTGGGTACGGGGTCGCAGCGTAGGGGTATCGTGAGTATTGGTCGTACGGATAGCCGGCTGTGCTGGCGCTCATATGATGTGCCGCCCCAGACATGGCGCCCGGGTAACCAGCGGCGGCAGCTGCGGCGGCGGCAGGGTGGCGGTAGTAGGCATTCTGGTCCCCGAACAGCGTGTGCATGCTGATCGTGGTACTCCCGGAGTAAGTGCCGTGCTCCAGGGTGACGACCAACGGCACCACGGTGCCGTCTCACACGGCCTCCATAGCACCTATCGGATGGTGCAAATTGCTTGCTGCTTTGTTGGCCGATCAGCAAACATCAACACTATTAACAACACATGTGAGACAGGAGTGGGGTGGGGGGCAGGATTTCTAGCAGTGACTCCCCCTGGCCAAGTTCCTCAGCATAAACATTTCTACTGCCCTGCTGTACCGATAAAAGTTGTGGTAGAAAGCAATCACTCGCAAAGCAACTTCTTATTATGTCACACAACACAGCCCGGTTTACACAGAGATTAAGTGAAAACAGTCTGGTTGTTTCCTTTCACCACAAGGCTCACAATGTAGAGAAAACAGTGGCTTGGTCCCGGTCGAATTAGCGAGCTAACGCAAGATCAACAAGCACTGCTGGACTGAGAGGAGAGCTGGGGGCTCGCTCGGCAAGGCAGACAGGAGCGCGGGACGGGACGCGCGCATTGGACAGTCGGCGAGACGCGGTCCGCCCATATCTCCCCTCCGAAACCAACGGTATCGCTGCACTTGCCGAAACCACGCCCCATACTTGCACCCTTAATTGAATTCGAAAGGCAAAGGAGGCGTCTATTCAATTTGGATCGTTCGCACCCTGATATCCTCACCCCCACCATTCAAATATCCCCCGGGTGGTTTCTTTTAATGAAACTCCACTGTAGCAATTCAATAGCAAGAACACGTTCCCTCTCCCCGATACTTGCGACAGACAGAGATGGAACAGGGGAAAAAAGTTTTTAAATTGAATTTTGCCAGAAGGTTCTTCTAAACAGATTACTATCACCCTAATAGAAACACCCGAGGTAACGAACACCATATCTTATGATGTACCTTCTCATATGTGGACCTTGGCTTGGCGGGTAGAGGGAGGGGGGACGGACAGCTCAGGAAAAGGCTTCGAAGCCAGAGAAAACAATGTAGCATTACACATATAAACCGGGTCGGTCGTGAGGCAAGTAAAGCCACAGTGGTGGAGGAGTCGTTAACATGTCGGGACCGTTCTTATCATCAGGCGTGTTTACTGTGCGGTGACTTGGTGGAGCTCAGACGTGTTCACTTCAGCTGTCCTTCTGCAGGTATTCTGGTCATGTTCTTAAATGTCATTTCGAACATTAACTGATATGTGGTGAGCATTAATCTCTGATTACCTCCATACTTCAGTGTACTGGATCATTTCAGCAGGTTTCTGGATAAATCAATCAACGCTTTGAAGCCCAGTGCTTTCTGTGCCTACCGCTAGGTTTTGCCGTAAAAAAAATTCTACGTTCCGCCCACACAGTGTATTTCTCTGTTTTGCATGGATGTAAGAACAAACAGCGATCATTTCCCAACAGAGCATTAGCTGACTGGTTTTTTAAACGGACCTGGGTTGTGTTTACTGCGTGGTACGAACTGAATCATTAAACGTAACTCATATGAAATTTTGTCCAGAAAGTTTTAACATAAGATACGTGTATTTCATACAGTCACATTAACTGCCTTCTGCATTTTAACATATGGGAAAACGCATAACTCTCTTCTCACGGCACAGTTTCCTTTTATAACAAAATGTCACAAGGAACCCCTCTTCTGTAATTTCCCACATATTGTAGGAGAATGCGCTTTGGTTTAATCCATATTCAGCTGTGAATACAGCCATACAGTTCGTAAACCTACAATTTCATTTCAACGCGTATTACATCATGCAGTAATTTTCGCAAGTTTTTACCCTGTGTTTTCCTTGCAATTAAGATTTTCTGATAAGTATATTTTAATGGACTTTAAGCGACATTAAATATTATCGGTTAGTGTCGCAGCCGGACTATGGCTGTGCTGTAAGTGTGTGTGGCGTATGGTAATTAGGTAGCAGAAAATGGGCAAGCGAAAAGCCAAAAACACTCGTTTCACTGGTGAGCTTTAGTGATTCGATTAATAACATGCTGATCAGATTTTGACGTTTTGTTGACCGTGCATCTCAGTATATTTATCTCAGTATTTACCAACTTGATGCACAAAATTTGTTTCACATTAAGTTTTATTTCATGCCTTTACATGTTTCGAGCACATGTGCTCATCATCAGGAGGTCAAAATTACATTACACAGCCTCTGGTATCATCACACCTCTAAGTGTGATGATACTTAGTGTGAAACAAATTTTGTGCATCAAGGTGGTAAATACTGAGATAAATATACTGAGCAGCTTTCGCTAACTGTCGTCCAAGTAAACATGTGAATACCTTCGAGATTCATCTTCAAATTTCTCACAGCGCGATCCTCAGGTCAGTTGCTTAAACTTTTGTTTTCAGTCCTTCAGACAGAGTACAATACAGTGCCTATGTTTTGATTCAGTTAAAACATTCTAACGAATTTACTCATTAGGGCTTAAAGACAAATGTATAAATTTGAATAGCTACGTGTTTTGATATTAACCGTTGGAAGCCTAAAGGTTGTTTCACGTACCACCAAGTTTAAAATTTCAAAAATTCTACATGGTGCTAGCATTGCCTTTAAGTGTTCTGTGTGTACTTTTACCTTTTACAGCATTAAAAGATAGGATTTGTTTAACCAAGTGGAGAGTGTTTTCTGCGCGGTATGCACTGAGTCCTTATTTAAAACAGAAAAGTTAGGTATTTAGAAGATTAAAATATGAAGGAACGAATCTTTTCTTTTTTTTCTCTCTCTCTCTCGCTTTACCCTTTAGGTCCTCATTGGTGTACCCAACAACATTTCTAGTTTGGTGTTTCAAATAGTCTGTGGATACAATGACATAACATATTGCCGTGTTTGGACTTAGTCTACATAAATACACGGAAAAGAACAGTCCTCATAGTTGTCTCTGGCTGTCATTCTTAAAGTAGCAGTTTAGAAACTACTGGCCTAATGTTGTTAGTAGGTTAATTAGCAGGGCTTTCAAAGAATGTGCGAAATCTAACTAAGAATTCGTTCAACGTTCCGAAGATGTAAAATTTATTATTATCATCATCATCATCATCACCACCATCGTCATCATCGGATTTCTCACTTCTCAGCTTTGGCTGGGATATTATTATTATTATTATTATTATTATTATTATTAT
>Ga0131853_10008748_pt1 | contig 18463 bp, 20 predicted proteins | sample TergutLab28metaG_FD_92764 | JGI IMG/M metagenome (GOLD analysis project Ga0131853, IMG submission 92764) | Labiotermes labralis P1 segment gut microbial communities from Petit-Saut dam, French Guiana - Lab288 P1 (version 2) (version 2) | ecosystem: Host-associated > Arthropoda: Insects >... | reverse complement strand
GTTTTCTCCCATTTATGAAGATATACATCATGCAGTTTTCTCCCATTTATGAAGATATAAACCTTGCAGTTTTCTCCAATTTATGAAGATATACGTCATGCAGTTTTCTCCTATTTATGAAGCTATACATCATGCAGATTTCTCCTATTTATGAAGCTATACATCATGCAGTTTTCTCCTATTTATGAAGCTGTACATCATGCAGTTTTCTCCAATTTGTGAAGCTATAAATCAGGCAGGATTCTCCAATTTATGAAGCTATACATCATGCAGTTTTCTCCAATTTATGAAGCTATACATCATTCAATTTTCTCCAATTTATGAAACTATACATCATGCATTTTTCTCCAATTTATGAAGCTATACATCATGCAGTTTTCTCCAATTTATGTAGCTATACATCATGCAGTTTTCTCCAATTTATGAAGCTATACATCATTCAATTTTCTCCAATTTATGAAACTATACATCATGAAGTTTTCTCCAATTTATGAAGCTATACATCATGCAGTTTCCTCCAATTTATGAAGCTATACATCATGCAGGTTTCTCCTATTTATGAAGCTATACATCATGCACTTTTCTCCAATTTCCTATCAGTTTCAGCCATAAAAGTCTAACAACTGATCAGCACCAACACAGTTCCCAAACCCAGTTTACAGTCTACTCTCACTGTCACAGAACAAGTGTCACAACCACATTTAGGAAAATACGAAAGTAAGCACACACACACACACACACACAGTCTACATTTCAACAGTCAGTTTTCAGAAAGCAGGAAGGCCAGCAAAATATTTTGAAGTTGCAGTGAGCATTACTCCAAATATCTTCTCAGTTTCTTGATTCTGCAATCTTTATTCCTTAATTCTGTGTCAAAATACTTCCAGTTCTATACCCTTCCAAAATTTCATTCTCTTAGCTAGGTCATGTTTTTTTATGGTGCAATATCCCCACTGTGACTCTACAATACACAATATGTGCAGAAATATTTCCCATCAATGCACAACTTCACTGTAGCAATTATAAATGGCAGCTACATATAGCAGCAACAAAGCAGCCATAATAAAGCTGTTTATATGAGAAGTATAAAAGGAAATCATACACCTGTAGCTTACATATGGTTAAAACCGATTAGTGGAAGATATTTTGGCCTTACATATAAAGATACATGAATGTTACACATAAAACGTGTACACAATACACAAGCTGTTGTATAAAATTAAACAACTGAAAAATAATTTTAAAAAATTAACGTTAAAACTTTCAACAAAAGCCACTGCTCTAGGCCAGTTACAGCAGGCAACATGTGTGGGAAACAGCTGAGATGGTGAGCGGATATTGTGTGTCTTCTTATATAAGTGATAAACTGTGTACTGCATCTATTGTATCGGGTATTTTATGGTATTAGTATACGTAATAATGGAGTATACGATACCTTATAGAGAAATACTTTATCTAGTGAACAGCAGTTGGCATACAGTTTGCTTGCTTTATATACCAAACTCCTAACATTTGCCTTAATGCAGCTCTGAATATTTATTCATCACGCTTGTGTTTTCATCCATTAAATCACAACCACGATACATAAGAAGCACTTATGTGTCACTCAGTTCCAGTTTTTTTACGTGCCCATTTCAATCCATTACAGTTTTACAATGCTTTACAGGGACGCAACCACATGATACGCCAGCCAGCCATACGCAAGCATGCATGGACGTAACGCCTAAGCCTTGACAAATGAAACGCACCACACTTCCAACGCCAAACTGCTACAAGCAAGCGTAAAACCTTGCGGCGACTAACCGAAACAGAGCACATTTCCTTTGCTCCTGTTTTGTCTACTATATTCGAACTCCAGCCCTAACGATACATTTCACAACCACTACCTAATACTTTCGCTGTTTCAAATCGCAACTACCACACATTACTACTAAACCACAGGCCATACACATACTACAACAGAAAGGAAATTGCGTCCAAACGAAACATCTCAGCGCCACTAGCGACTGCGACGACGTAAGATGGCCGACATAGTTTTGAGGCACGCTCATGGTGGTAATTTTTCGAACTATGTAGCATGGCAACGGTAAGGTAACCACCCGCCGTACCATAACCACACCTCTCCACCTTCTGCTATGCGTAACGGCACTAAAATTATAAAACTTCAAAACCATTACAGTACAACTTATTTACTTACTTTATGGTGCAGAGATCTTCCTGAGAAGCTAACTGGTTTGCAGCTAGTCAAGAAATTCCCCGCATATCACGGAACCCGACGGTTCATTACCGCACTCACAAGCGTCCGCCACCTGTCTCTATCCTGGGCCAGCCCAATCCAGTCCATATACCCACATCCCACCTCCTGGAGATCCTTCCTAATATTATTTACCCAACTACGCCTAGGTCTCCCCAGTGGTCTCTTTCACTCCGGTTTCCCCACCAAGAACCTATACACCCCCATCTCCTCACCCATACGCGCCACATGCCCAGCCCATCTCATTCTTCTAGATTTTATTACCCGCACAATATTGGGTGAGCAGTACTAATCATTTAGCTCCTCGTTGTGCAATCTCCTCCATTCCCCCCATTACCTCGTCCCTCCTAGGTCCAAATATACTCCTCAACACCGTGTTCTCAAACACCTTCAGTTTCCTTTCCTCCCGCAATGTCAGCGACTAAGTCTCACACCCATACAAAAAAAGAGTCAAAATTATAGTTCCATGTATCTTGATCTTTAAATTTTTGGATAGCAAACTCGAAGCCAAAAGTTTCTGCACCGAATGATAGCAACCATTTCCTGACCTCAATCTGCTCATAATTTCTTCCACAATAGAATTTTTATTTGTTAAATTGTCCCAAATATTTAAACTATTCCACCCTCTCGAATGTACTACTATCAATCCTCACATTCTGAATTCATCCTGCATTCTGATCTTGATACGTGACCATGTACTTAGTTTTATCAGAATTTACTTCCAGTCCAATCTCCCTACTAGCAGCTACTAAGAACGGGCTTTGACAAATGCTATACACCACACCTCCAATGTAAGTCTACTACAAGCAAGCGTAAAGCCTACCTGCGACTTACCGAAACAGAGCACATTTCCTCTGCTCCTGTTATGCCTATTATACTCGAACTGCAGCCCACATAACGACACTTTTCACACACATTCAGTACTACTTTCGTTGTAAGAACTCGCTACTATCACAGACTACTACTATAAAAGACAGGAAACTCCGTGAAAATGTAACATCACACCGCCACAACCAATTGCGACGTCCTTGGATAGCCGGCGTAGCTGTGTGGCACGCTTCTGGTGGTAATTTCTCTAACTATGTAGTATGACATCGGTAAGGTAGCCATCCGCCATACCATAACCACACCTCACCTGCTATGAGTAACGGCACTAAAATGATATAACTTCAAAACCATCACAAAACAACCACATCCTTTTAAATCGACAACTTTCGAACGCACCAAACCGCTGACCATTTAAGTGCCCCGCACACTCATGTAGAGGCTTAGAATAATAGCCCCACTCGTTTTCTCCACATTATATAGTGGTTTATGGTCAGATTCACGCTCCGGCCAATTTACCCAACAACGTACATATGCGCCTCATGTATACCAAATTTTTGGTCAGTCTGTACTGTTCCAAAACAATTGTATGTTTGTTTTTATGCTAAACAACTGACTCCTTTCAATTCCTTCTCACCATGCCACCCCATTCGAAGTGCATCGACGACGAATTCCAACCCGACAAAGCCTCATTCACTCTGAAATGCGTTTCTGTTATAGGAATTCTGTTTGTAACGGCGTGCTTCGTATAACAGTTTTCTTGCTGTGTACTCCGCTCTGAACTAAAAATTGCTTATTTGGCGACCTTTCTCGCTATAGTCGCATCAGAGACGCACATTATGTTTACGGTCGCAGGATATATTAATGCTAAAAGAGTAAAGGGGTCGGGTTTGGCCCACATTATTAAAAAGGACCGATTGTCGACTAGATATTTTGCTGCCATCTTCAGGGTAGTTGCCGCCGTGGGGATTGGTAAAGAGGCCCGTACAGTTTGGTAGCGGTACCACCATTGCCCTCCATACGCTAAATGAAGATCACGTGATTGTGTATCGTGACAATTAAAGTATGGAGTAAGAGTGGTCTAAGTCGCAGTGAGTGCAAGAGTGTAATAAGTGCAAAATAGTATTATCGAGAATGAACGGTTTTCTACCGAGAAAAAGCTGCCATCATCAGGGTGGTCGCCCCTTGCAGTCTGGTAGTCAAGAAAAGGGAGAAGGCCCCAAAAATTGGGGAGAAAAAAAGCCGCCGTGCAGTTTGGTAGTGTGCCCCCGTACAATCTTGTAGTTATGGAATGTGCAAAAGACCTCAAATTTCGAAATAAAAAGAAGGCCGCCGTACAGTATGGTAGCGTGCGCGTGCCCCCTCTTACTGTAGGGTAGAGGAAACCTCTGTGACCCTCCCTACGCCAATTGTAGTGTAGCGGGAGGAGGACCGGAGTGCCGTCGACCCAGATGCACTGGGTAAATATATAGTACAGTTTTGAACGAATTTCAATGACGTATGTCCGTTACTGGAATATGTATCGAAGTTCATCATGGAAGTGTAAAAAGTGATTTTCTAATCTGAATCATTCCACATGGGATGTAGTGCCGAGGCCAGACCACGTGACTTGTTGTAGGTATAACCTAAATTTGAATGCACGATAAATTCGAAAGTCGATGCGATAAATTCTATGAAAATACAAAAGAAATCAAATTTTACCCAAAAATTAGCATGTAATATTTTGGGGAGTAGCCCAGACATGTTTTAGGTATAACCTAAATTTGAATGCATGATAAATTCGAAAGTCGATGCGATAGACCTTATGAAAATACAAAAAGAAATCAAATTTTACCCGAAAAGTAGCATGTAATTTTTGGGGGGAGTAGCCTAGACACGTTGGATAATGTTATAGTTCAGTTATGTATGTATAACGTAGTAGTGTGCTCATTAATGGAACATGTATTGGAGCTCTTCTTGTAAGTGTAAAAAGGGATTATCTAGTTCCAAATATTAATGCACACATGCAATAAGAATGTGCTACGATACGGGTGCAAGGTTCTTTGTCGTTCGAGGAGCGATATCAGCTCCGAACTGATGTAATCCCGAGGCCAGACCATATGACATGTTGTAGGGTTAATACAGGCGTGCAATTAATTGTGCTGCAACTTGTGTGCAAGATTTATTTGTGCAGCCTTGATAGGACAGTTCTGCATTCACGAAATGGAGGATGACGCGTTAGCAGAACGTGTCTCGAGCTATGTATGTAAGTGTAAAAAGGGATTAATTAATTTGAATTATTTTGACACATGTGGCAATTAATGCACATGCGTCAGTATAAGTCTTGCATTACATGTTTTTCGAAGAATGAGTGATTTATGTGTTTACCAGAGTGCAGTACTAAAAAGCTGATGCAATGATATTAGTGAATAAGAAAGAATAAGTACATTTGCACGGTCAACTTAGAGCTCGGGTCATGTTACAGTACAGTGTTGCATTCACTACGTAGAGGTAGACTCGTTAGTGGAACATGTCTCGAAGTTCCTCACGTAAATGTAAGAAGGGATTATCTAATTCGACACGTTTGTTGAAGGTTTAGCTGATTTTTACGCAATTGCTTAATAAAAGCTAAGTGATAAGAATGGTAGCCATCTTTTGTAAGGACGATCTTCGGCCTGCATGCCGACAAGACTGGTTTGTTGGGTAAGTTCGTCTCCTCTGTTTGATACCCAACAGTACTGTCGTACTGAATACTAGGAGACAGTAACGTGTCATCAGATGAAAGAGGTTGCACTTACTTGTGTGAACACGCATCTGATGACGGTGTTGCTCGGTAAGTACATTGCTATTTATGAAAAAATGTTTTATTTACATGTTTTTAATAATATTACAGATTACATAGCTTGCTCTCTCTCTCTCTCTGTTTGTTCTTTAGACGAGTAAGCGAAGTACTATCTTGTCTCTTTGTCACGTATGCAGAACCAGTCAATTACTTTCTACCCTGCGTACATGACAAAGGAATAAGATAATATTTCGTTTCAGGTGACGCGTGTCCAGGATCGCCCCTTTGCCCAGCTGTCATCTGTTTGCCGTGTAAGTGTATATGTCTTTTTTAGTGGTCAAGCCAGTCATGCGACGTTTAGCATCTTCAAGAAGAAATACCCGCAATTTTTTTCCCCTGTAGTCTAATTCTTCTTACGTTATCGTAGATGTTAACCGCGCCTGACCGCTTTGAGCACTAAATTTGATACATGCACTTTGCAGCTCGTCTCACACACGTCTACATTGAAGAAGAAGAGGTGCAGTGAAGGTGTTTCGACTCGCCCGTCCAGCATTCAGCTGCCTTTGCCGTTTGCAGGGTAGGTGTATTTGTCATATATAGTGCACATACCTTTCTGGTAATGTAATTTGCTTCCATGAATGCCAACAATGCCTCGAAGGTATTAGCACCAATTCGGATAAATACACTTTACAGCCCATATGACACACGTCTACACTGAAGATATGCAGTGAAGGTGTTTCGACTCGCTCGTCCAGGGGCCAGTTGTCTTTTGGCGGTAGGTGCATATGTCATATTTAGTGATCATACCTTTGTGGCATTGCTAGCATCTGAAGCAAGCTCTAACCCCGTTGCAAAAAAAAATTACCCGCATTTCCCGTGTAGTTTGCTGGATACCTACAATGTCTCAAACGTATGAGCACCAAATCTGATACATGCACTTTGCAGCCCATCACACAAGTCTACGTGGAAGAGGTGCCGGGAAGGTGTCGACTCGCCTGCGACCGTCCAGTAGCAGTTTCGGAAAAACAGGTGAGTGTAGTGTGATTACACAGGTGTACACAAATCCGACATTCGCAAATGAATTCTTCTCCCTTGATATAACGAATGTACACACAATACGGAATCCAGAGTGCGTGTTCCCTCCACGCGTCATCTGCGGTACGCCAATTTTTTAACCCTCCGCCACAGTGAAAGCATATTTTCCTATCACCATGACCTGTAAATAAAATGTCGTATATAGACTCGAAGATAATGATTCTACTAGTGATACAGAGATAGTGATGATGTATATAACTGTGTAGTAGAAACCCGCAGCACTCAAATAATCGGGAGAAGGATTCATACCGTAAGGCCAACGTGAGTATGACTTCAATCGCAAATCTTTGGTATCGAAGATTAAATAGTTAGATCCCTGCCAGATAATCGTGGCGCTTTGCAGTGGGCTGCTTTGCTCTGGCCTAGAATTAGGTCCGTACTCCATTGCCGTCGACTCGAAATGAAAGTAGGTTTCACACGTCGTGTGAATATAAAGCGATACATTGTTTTTATCTGGTATGAAGTAGTTTATTTTCGAACAATAAACATTTGTTTAGAAGTGAAAAATATGTTTGAAGCTGCTACGTGCTTTAACAATAATAATAATAATAAGTAAGGCTACTGTGAGTGTTAGCAAGTACAAACCGTTAAACAATAATAAGTATTTGTGTAATAATTGTTTTTTTTTACAATGTCGTCTTGAGTTCGTCAAACAGTTGGGTATACACTATGTGCTTACTGGCGTTAGGAGCCGGTTCGACATAATTAACCGAAGTTAATGCCACAGTCACATATGCCAAGACGTCGGGCAGAGAGAGAGTGTACACTTTCAGTTGATTTTGAAGTACGTGCAACATTCTCGAGAGATTCTGCAAGTCTCCGAGTCTCAGGCCAATGTACTGTTTATCGAGGTACAATCGAACGATCCTGTAGCTTCCCGTCGTGTTCAGGCTAAAATCGCCCTCCTTGCAACCGTACTGCTCGTTGCCACTCACGGACTCGCATAACCTAGTAGACATTCCGCCATCGTGTTCACCTGCCGATCGTCGAGAATGAGGATTGTAGAGCCGTTCTTCTTTATGGATCCGAATTCCACGAAGGGTTGATAATCCCGAGCGGGGTAGAAACCGACGGAGACGTGTTTGGTCCTGTCTACGTCGATTAAAAAGAGGCGTCGCAGTAGGACCCGTTTAGGTTCGAATATCAGATTGACGGCCTCGGCGTAGAAGTTGCAGGTGGCAAATTGTGGCGGTGGGACGCGTTTAGGCGCCGATGCTTCAGCGAAGATGTTTCGGTAGCGTCTGGCCGACGTCTTCTAGTAGACATTTTCGAGGGCAGAGTGATCGGGCAGTTTACCGCTCGTTCAGTTTTATGCAGCTGAAACAAATTTGGACGAATGACGTGCCATGCCTTATATAAGATTTCGTCTGCAGGTGGAACATCAACCAATCGTAGATGGAATGCGCGGTTTTGGTTGCGCAATCGACATTTGGAAATTTGTAACAAGGCAGGCTGCACCAGCGTGTATGATTGAAAGATATGGGCTGAGGACAGTTGAAATCCTGCAGATTAAGAATAGGGCGACCCAGCAGTTAGGTGAGAAATTTGCATTTCTTAATGTCATAGCAGTAGAGGAGAGCGAACCACGCTACCGCCTCATTCACGACCATGTAGAGATCGTGATAGGCTATTTGCCCGTCCTCCCAATTTAGCCCATTTTCGTCTGATCCGTGTGGCGTCATGCTATTGGGGCTCTTGAAACGGAACGAATCGATCATGTTTTTGGCCAACACAGAGAGTTCCTTGACCACGAACTCACTCTGGCGCCCCCTCAAATATTCGAAATCAATTACAACCTCCATATCGGCGGTCGACATAGCTGAGAATGACGAAACTACGATTAACTACCTACCCTTTATAGAAAGCTGGAGCTCCACTCTCCGCCACCTCCGCCGCCGTTACCTCGCCGCGTCGGCGACCCGAATTCGGAAACGAAGGCTCGGACGATCTGTCGGTCTGCTTTTGTAAACGCACCGTCGAATTTCCCGACGAATTGTTTGGCGGTGAACCCCGGTCCATGTAGAGGGCGAATAGACAGCAATATTTGCCGTAGATATTACTCGTCAGACCCTTCAGTTGTCTCCCGTCATAATCCGAGACGGTAGAGTTACGTCGTATGAAGGCCGCTATGTCGAGGAAGAGCTGTTCGATGCCGTACGAATCGAAGAAAAAGGCGCTTGAGGATTTTGGCAGATAATGTACGGCTAGCCAGTGAGAACCTTTCTCCGTGTGAGGATCGGATTTGATTATGACTGTGCCAGATTGCGTGACGGAGGGAGGCAACATATCTGAGGGAAAGACTCCCAAGAACGATCTCACGTCCTTGATCGTAAACAATATCTGCGTCGAGTTCATAATTTAAAAATCCGTCGTGACCGTTCGCGAGGTATATTCGCGAAACGAATTATCGTATTCGAAATATAATATACACGTGATTGGTTCGGGTAAAGGTTTGCTGAAGGTTCAAATCCACTCTGATATTGCCAATATCAGGCTGTGACGTATGTCCCTCACAGGATGGCTGGATCGGGTGTAAAGTCGAAGAGTAGCATTAAATAGCCGCTCATATACATGTCGTGAGTTATCTGGAGATCCGAGTTCGAGTGGTGAATGCCCGAAACTTCAAAGAGCGTCCTGTACCCTATGACTGACGTCTTCTCGTGATCCATGCCCAGAGTCAAACCTTCGGTTGGTACCTGTCTGCCGTTCACGTTCAGCGCGAAAGAACTCAGATTAAAGTGGCGGAAATGATAGGGGTTCGTAGTAACGGAGCCGAAATATTCCGTGTTCTTCACCATGGTGAATAGGAGTCGTTTTGGGATGGTTCCCAACACGGCGTTGTCTATGGAATGCGATTGCGCTCCGCTAGAATACGTGAAAGACTTCACTTCGACTCTGGTCAGATTGTAGCGTGCGAGAGCGCCCTTTCCGAGAGCGATGTTGTGCGCCAACAGGAGCAACGGACTGGGTCTGACGCGGTTGACCAAAAGTTGGGCGTCGAGAAATTTGAAGACCGTTTTTGTTTCCGCATATTTGTTCATCAGGTTGAAACTCGGCTTGGCCTGTGTGAGTTTGATCTGCATTCGGACGCCCGGGATTAGATACAGGGGTACGTTACTTATGTGGTTGTGGATCCGGCCGTAGAGTTGGAACTCTTTGCTCAGCTTTATCTTGTTCCATCGCGTTACGAAATATTTGTTTTCGCATCGGCGGCTGTGGGGACGCAGGGCAATAGTTCACCGTCATCCAGGTACCAGAACGCGTTTGTCAGATGCGTGCCTGCGGCGTCACTGCCGTACGTCAATAGGGTCTCGAAATACGATCGATAGTTATAGAGTTCGGTGGCCTGTGTTATAGTCACGCCGTCTAGTGCGATGCCACACTGACTGAAGAGCGTGTGCAAAAAATTATTCTTCACCGTAGTAAAATCGGTCTTGTCCAAATATGTACCGACAGCCTTCGTCAGTTTAACTCGAATATATAGTTTTATGTTTAGGTCGACGTATATGTCATTATCGGCGGGGATCAGGAATTCTAGATCGCTTTCGAATAACCTCTCCAGCGGACTAGTTATTCTAAAATGCCGAGTCTGACCATCTTGTTCAGTATTTTATCTATCTTATAGACTGTAGGTCTCGTGACGCCAACCCGGGTCAGTTCTTCCAGATATAATTGGCCCTCTATAGGAGTCCCGTTTAAATCTTCCAATTCGTAGAGGGGTCGCGGACGCCTCTCTATCACCTTTGCGATTCGAAATAGCTCAGTGTTAAAATTCTGCTCGGCGCTCTTGGCAAACTTCAGCTTCTCCTTGCTGATACGCACGTTTTCCCCACGCGAAACTTGGCATTCGCGACGCGATCGACGCGTCTCCGGGACGTCCGAATCGGACACTCGCGACGGCGCCATTCACGTCGCCGAGTGAACCGTGTCATTGTTGGCCTTGACAAATTTTGGAAGAACGTCGATATACCTGTAGGTACTTTCGTAGGTATAATATTTATACAGCTAATCGCGAATTGTCCGATGCGCGCGTTCGACTACGCTACATTTAACGTCGGGATTCCTACACACCTGAAACTCAATGCCCTCGCATTTGAACATCAATTGGAAGTGTTTATTTAAGAATTCTTTGCTTTGTCTTTTCGCAACCAGACGGGACGCCTGCGGCGATTAGAGTCGTCGATAATCGAATGTAAATGCCGACGCAACGGCCTTACCTGTCTTTGACCTCAGAGGGACCAGGTGTAGAAATTTGGAAAACACATCAATGACGGATAAAATGTAATTGTAATTATCGTTAAATCTACCGGGAGCCCGGACGTCGACCAGGTCTCATTCTCAGACGTGCATCACGTTATTCCACTTATAGGGGTTTCGTGCGAAACACTTCCTGATCGGTCGGTGAAGCGTGTAAGCATCGTGCTTCTCTAGCCAGTCTTTGATATCGTCGAGCTTAATATTATTCTCCTTCTTCACGGCCACAACGTGTTTTCGCAGGGTCGAAAACGCCGTAGGTCAGTCGGGGTCATAGTTCAATCTGCTAGTGGCAGCGGCCGCAGCCGCGGCGGCGGTGGCCATCAGTACTTTGCACACCGACGACGTTACGCTGTTTCGATACCACGTCGCCTGATATGCGGTAAGAGGGTAGCAATGACGTCACGATATTTAGATCCTCGCGTTATCTGTATGTCGATGCTGGACTGGAAGACCGTCAAATGAGCGTTAGTAAACTCCAGTATTTTCTTATATTTTTTCAGAACGTCTGTCGTGATTTCCCTTCGATTCACACTCTTGCGCGTCAATAGCTCCCACAATCCGTTTGTCCCTCTAAATTTTTTCCCCTAATCATGATATCGCTATCGGTATCTACGAGCACTGTGGAATCGTCTATCTTCAACGAGTCACCGCCTTTTCTGACACCTTATCGAGTGTCGAGATAGCGGCAGCGGCGGTTGGAGAGATATGGCAATATGTGCGGACTAGCTATAGGGCCGACATTCTCCCTACCGTACGCCCTGTATCTCCCTTGACAAATTCATCATCACCACCATCAACATCGTCGTCGTTGTCGACTCTAATTTCTCCGATAGTGAACCTCGGCTTAAGCGTCTCGTATACCGCCGAAGTGGAGGATATGGCGACAGGTTCCGTCTCCGTTCCGACTTCGAAATGTTGCGATGGCAGAGGCGGCGGCGGCGGCTGTTTGTTCTTCTTTTTCTTCGCGTCAGTTTCAGTAAGGGGGAAGGATGCGAGTTCTGGTAAGACTTTCTGTAGAAAATCCGGGATTGCCTTCACACGCGTGTTGTGTGTGAAATCGGCCTCTCTCATCTTTTTACGAAATTTAACCCATTTGTCGTAGGGGTGTTACTTTTTGCGTTTTCGCTTCTTCTTATTTTTCTTCGACAGAAGAAAATGTGGAGACTTGAGTTTAGGGGCCGAAACAAGAGGTGGAGGTTTTTTCGGGCCTCTCCGGTAATCTTTTCGGCCGAAACGAGATACATTTTACGTAACATTATTATTCTTTTGAGGAAACGATCATGCTGAAGATCGCGGGTAGAACGGCGCTGAGCAGAGGGAGCAGGAATCCGCCTCGTTGAACTATGAGCTGCTTCTTGGTAAATAGAGGAATTCGCTTGTCGGCCATCTTGCGAAATGTGACCTTGTGCGCTCTCTATTTCCGCGTGTTACAACCTGTCAACTTGACGTTTCCGTTCAAGACAATAAGACTGCATTTTGTTATGATATTCACGAGTTCCTTGTTACAGTTAGAGATTATGGCCTTACGCAGTTTTGGTTCGCCCGTCCTGAGTACGTGAAGGACGTGATAATTCCATTTCACTCGCTTCATCACTTATCGACGAATAGAAGATGGTCTGTTTTGTCGGGAATAAATCGGTTCGAAAATGCAGGCGATCATCGGTATCCTGTGACAGATCTAGAAGTAGCTAGCCGTGGGATCGTTGAGTCGCGTCCAGGTAGGCATTGTAGAGACTAGCACTGTTTTCGGGGTAAACTTGACGGGCCAAAAACATGAACTGATTCTTATCCCTGACGTTTTTCAATAGGACCAGATATTTCGCGTTTAGAGAAATGTCCCTAAAATAAAGACAGTGGTGAAAGAGGTTCTGTGTGATCAGAATCACGCTGATGTTTCTGTGATGGCTGCCTTTCGAAAACAGGTCACACACTTGCTTGGACTAGACGTCATTCAACACATCGTCGAGGATCACGAGGCACGGTCTGACGCGAGAGTTTTCAAAATCTGTCGGAACGCCCTCGTTAAAATGTACGTCACTCTTCGGCAGTTCTGTGGGCGAGTGAACCGCGGTATTCTCGCTATAGCACCGGATCACCCCGCAGTCGAAATCCCGCTCCGTACACATGGCGTCAATGTTCTGCTGGAACCGCACGCAGAACGACGAATTGGCAGCAACGCTAGGTCCACTTATTATGCACGTGAACGGTTGATTAAATTTAAGGTTATCACTCATGGATAGACAGGCAACAATGGAGCAGCTCTCCCCACGGAACCCCGCCTATTTATACCAGAACGGGACGGACGTGTGGTCGTTTAAACGCCGACTCTTGAAAAATGAAATCCTATAGATTTTGTCTTCCGGTTCGGTGACTATTGAGACTAATCCTCCCACCTACCACTTCCGTTTATTTTTCTTCTCTGCGTGGACATTTACTACGGTTTTGGGTCGGTCCCCCAACCTCAAAATCATGTCCTTGATACGTTCAAAATTAACTAATTTCGAGGCATTGTAATTTAGAGTTATGCCCCTCACTTTACATACTGTTTTTTTTTCGCCTGTTCCGCCGGTCATAACCCTGTACGCGTAGATTTTGGGTCCCCCATTCACAAATTCAGATATAAATTCAGAGGGGCGCAAATCGGAGGTCATGTCCCCCAATTCGTCGCCCGTTTCAATCAGCGCGGGTTCATCTCTCGGCTGAATGCATATCACCGAGTCTGTATCGCAATAGATGGCATTCTCTGATAGACTGTTCAGATAGCGATACAGATGAATTCTCACCCCAGCTGTTACGTAAGCGCCTATGTCCTCATTTATATGACGCAAATTTGGCACGTCTTCCTCTGCCCCGCGCTTCCACGAGAGCCAGAATACGTCATCGCTAGCAAAAACGAGGTTCACTACCTCGATGCTAGGCGTGGACAAAAAACCATACAGTTCTTTGGGTTCTTTGATTATCTTAGTCATAGTCCGATCGTTCCGCTCCGTCAACTTTCCCCACATCGAGTTGAGGCAGAGTTTGGTCAGACCCCGTTTCGCGGCGTTAAACCTGATACCCTCCCTATCCAATCTTATGCCTTCGCTCTTCCAGAACGATTCTACATAACGATCCTCGTCCTCGGGGCTTCGAACCCAGCCTGGATAACCGCTAGCTTCGGCTTTCAATTTCAGGAACGTATTAATGTAGTTCACAAAAAGTCCCGCCTCGCCTGTTTCGCGGTTGTATTGAGTCACCTGATACTCGTATACCTCATGGATCTCCAGTATCCTATATCCTTTCTGCACAGCCAATCTAACTTCATCCATTACCCAGGTACCCGTGAGGGCGCGATCATCATCCTCGGTATGCATACAACCCGCACTGGGGGTATGAACACATGTTATACACAAGCAGAACATGAGTTTACAATTACATCTTTAGGGAAGGACAGGTTGGTATAACTTGTCTGGCGGAACGATCGAACATCTGATCAGACCCTCCATACATAAGCATGCTTCTATGTCCCTACATGCATCGCCCTCGTGAATGGCTGGATGACATATGGGGAACTTAAAGTACTTGCATATGAATGGGTAGAGCCTCCTGACATCGACATATTGAATAGTTTCATTCTCCCTCGCTTTACGATAGAGACACATGTCCTCGGTTCGACCACCGTACATGGTATCACGGGTATCCAGCGGACTCTGCTGTACTATATGACGCTTGAGCAGTTCTGGTTTCTGTTTCACAATACCAGACTTCTCAAAATCGCATTCCAATTGGACCTTGACCAGATAACCCGATCGCGTTATCTGCTCCAGGCGCGAAATCGTCCGCTCATACCGTTTCGCTAGTGTATCGCCACTCTTGGCGATGACGTCACGGAATGGTTGACACGTGTGACCGTGAAAATAACATCGAAAGAACACGTATATTATTCGAGTCTCAGGGCAGTAACCGTCTACACTAATGTGGGGCAATTCGGGTAGCTTGTACTCGCGACCGTTGCGACCGTGCATTACTTTTACTCCGTCCGTCTCCTCCATATGCAGCATCCACATTATCGCCTTCTTACTGTAGTTTTGTTACACGCGTACCCTCCATTAGGAATAAGGTCTATAGTATCGGGATGCAGGAAACGTTTGCGCAGGTCCTCATTGCATGCCGATGCGATAGTTATCGACACGAGAAAAACGTCCAGATTCCCTATTAGCACGAACTCTCGCCGAAACATTCGGCACGCCTGCCTCAAGACCGTAACGTCATCTTGACAGTATTGTTCGAGCACGCGCCTGATGTCGAACGGGGGCTCCTGCTTCTCGTACCACTCGAAAAACTCACTCCTCTCCCCTTCACCCATTTCATTCACCCCGTAGTACGAGACTTCTGGAAGGGGTCTTATGTAATCTAGGTTTTCATCGGTGTAAAAGTTGTGAGGGTACCACGATTTGGCGACCGTCAGACCGAACGCCTCGGGCAGCCTGCGCAGAGGGAAGTGAAGGAAGGACACGCTGTCCAAAAACACCCTGTGTTCCATTCTCATACACATGATTTTGAGACCGTTCCTAATCAGGTCCCGTTTCATTACAATGATATCGCTCTATTCAGGATGAAGTGAAGGTCGAATGCCTTGGCGTTATGTGCTATAGCGACTATCTTATTGGCCCAATGGCGTGGTTCTGTTAGCTATGAAACCAGTTCCCCCACGGGATCTTGGAGAATGAGAGCCTCCTCGTACCACATCGCACGCATTCACATGCGTCTTCCGCGTCCTTGCATCAAGAACAAAACTGCTGCACGCAGACGAGATAGGGTACGTGTAACTAAGCCTCGTCCGCGTACTCGGTATTTTGGATCGTCTCGAAATCGTAGAAGACGTACCATACCTTATCCCCAGCGGGAGGTAACGCGTCCTTCAGAGGTCTCATATAACATAGATGTCCTGTTTATTTGTTCTCCTTACAGGTGTCACAGAATCTTTTGTATCATTACTGCTTTTCTCGCGTCACGAGCAATCCGCAAGTTTCGCAAAACCGCTTACGTTCGCACACCGATTTCCTATTCGATGTGCGAAGCTTGTGGTTCGCGAAACACCGGCGTTTCTAATGTACCTAAGGCAGTCGTCGCATGGGTTTCGAACCTCCGCGAATGCGCACGGCGGACTGACCATGCAATCGCTACACGTCTGGTTGCAGAAGTGCGCGACGTCGCGTTTACAAGCCTTGCTGCGTCCTTTACACACGTACTTTTACGCCATGGCACCGGTAAGTTTCGCTATGACGTAATAATGTCGTTTGACCTCATCCTAAGGCATATTGATTCTTTTAGGGGAGTCTACCTGTTCTTCGAACATTATATCTTCACAGCTCAGACCGCGGTAGACGACCATCATATATTGCCGAATGTGTTCCTGGAATCAGACCAATTCAGGGATCCACGCCCCGTTGGACAGATCGATACCGGTAGTCTCGAGTAGAGTTTGGACTACTTGACGTATCTTCCTGCCTTGTCAATACGCCTTATAATCAGGATCATTTTCCACCTTCGGAATAGATATTACTAGTGCATGGGCTAAACAGTTCTCTTCCGCTTTCACCTCCACTATACTTGTATTGAGATGAGCCAAAAACAGAGAGCGCCCTGCCCCTAATCTGGATCGCGCGTTTCCCGAAATCGACGGGCATCCTCACCGAATGTACGGTTACGACCATAGTGTCCAGAGCATCGAACCTAGAATCCGACTGGCAGACTTTTTCGAAAACGCTCCATATCACGTCCGCGGATAATTGATCTTTCCGTCTGAAAATTATTCTGATCGGTTTGTCATTTTGATTTACCTGCTTTCGAATCGTTATTCCCACCATGCCGCTATCACCTACACCAAGTAATACGTGCTCAAATAGGTCGTTCACACTGGCTAGAAAATATATTACAGGGTCACTATTTTCCGAAGGAGGTATTAAGCGCGCCGTAATCAGCCTTTCCACACCATTGTACCGCCTGTACCGTCTCGTATTCCTGTCCAGTAAGTCGAATCTGCGATCCATGTTCTTTCGCTCTCTCTCTACAAAAATACACACATATTTAATATATACACACTCTAAATAAAACACACTTACCTCATTTATATTCAGATTACTTACAATTCTGTCTATGGGGTCCCCACACATTGTTGCTACAGTGTATGAGCAAACCCTATTTATTGCTGGCGTATGCTGACGTCATTTTCTTTTTTTGTTTCAGAGTTACGGGCTACACGCGCAAACGTTTCCCTCGACACGCTAAATAGATACTTGAGGTAGTTATTATTTTTTTGATACATACATCATAAACCTATTTCTGCTAAATGAACATTCACTACATGCGGCTTTTTTTTCTTCCCGCTTACAGGCAAAAAAGATGGATCTGGCAAAGAAATTCGAGGATGCCCCTGCCAGCGCTTCCTGCGCTTCAGTCAATATCAGCTCGTTAATACTAAGTAGACCATACCCCATTGTCCGTGCCAAACGGATAACAACTAATTTCGGGTCCACAGTCCTACTGTCCATACGGGACACCGATAAACAATTAGTACAGATATTCCTCCCGAAGCGATAAGCTAGTGTCGTGTCCGATTACGATAAAACCAAAATTAATTCCAGATCTATCTACCTAAACATTGTGTTTAAGGGCATTTGCGAAAGGACCAAATCATACTTCTTGGCGATAGATGAGTAATGCCTTTCACACCTACATATAAAACCAACTTGCTATTTTTTGGGGCTTGGGGACAGAACTGCACCTCGACACGATTTTAGACCGCTGGCGGCCGGTGCACCCGACTCGAACCGGCGCGCGCCTTACAGGCGCGACCGGTGGTTTGTAGCAACCGCCCGTAGCCGGCTGAATTGGACGGAGCTGAATTTCCCCTCAAAGATCTTGCGGGTCGTTCCCGTTTATCCCTGAACGATTTCACGTACTATTGAGCTCTCACTTCAAAGTTATTTTTAACTTTCCCCCACGGTACTTGTTCGCTATCGATCTCGTGGTCATACATAGCCTTAGATGGAGTTTACCGCCCTTTTTAATGCTCCACCCTCAAGAAACACGACTCTGAGGAGCAAGCAGTACCTTAGCTACTGACTGTAACAGCAAGTGGTTTCAGCTTTGCAGATTTAACACTTTATTGTATATTTCATTAGTACTCTTTGAGTCACCCTGATGGTAGGCGTGAATACAACAAGCACATGTGGTGATTAGCAATATGTAATAAAATACATTTTAACAAAGTGCATTTGCTGGTTTAC
>Ga0131853_10008746_pt1 | contig 18466 bp, 12 predicted proteins | sample TergutLab28metaG_FD_92764 | JGI IMG/M metagenome (GOLD analysis project Ga0131853, IMG submission 92764) | Labiotermes labralis P1 segment gut microbial communities from Petit-Saut dam, French Guiana - Lab288 P1 (version 2) (version 2) | ecosystem: Host-associated > Arthropoda: Insects >... | reverse complement strand
TGCTGGCTGAAGTTGCATCACGAACTTTACATTCTGATCCAAGTGTTAAGTCATCACCTATAAAGAGACCAACCAGAACAACTGCAGACATCAGTTGCCATCTTTCAAGCAAGAGAAAGGTTAATCATTATAACTATTTACCTTTGAAATATTGTTGAAATGGATTGGTTTACAGACACTGCTTTTTTAAAATAAATCAGAGACAGGTATTTTGAATTCTAATATAGGTGATACACAGAACAGCATATTGGACATAGACTTTCGGCATTGGTTCCCTCCCCCCCCTCCCCGGTAAATTCAGTCATTAAAACATACTTTGCAAGGGTATGCAGAAATATAGGGCTTTGAATTGCAAAACTGCCTTCAGAAATACAGCACTGCTACAGAAGGATTAATAGTTAAAAAGGGAGTAAAGAGGGCATCAGTATCCATGTATGAAATTGCTTCATTTTACACACATAGCAGTTCATACATGTGAGTACACAGTGTGCTGGGTGTCCTCGTGCACACCAGAATGTCTCAAAATTTGATATTTTTTGCCTCATCTTTTAAATGCAGTTTAGTTGATAATTTAAAAATAATTTAGTTAAGTTTTGGTTTCTTTAATTTGTTTGTTGAATAAAACTATTGTCCTTTATGATTGAATGTTCAATAAATGTTTGCCTTCTAAAAATGAAGATTAAAAAATCCTAGGGTGCACACCCCAATGCAGTGTGCTGCACTGACTTGTGTAGCACTTGTCATTATTACTTAAACATGTAGAATCACATATTTCTGTTTTCTTATATATAGCGAGTGACTTGTCGAAGTCGAAGTGGAGATGGGAACACAATGGATCTAGAACACATTCGTTCCTTAACAGCCAATCATTTGCTCAAGCTGTTTTCTGAATTTGATGGTGATGAAATTCGTAGGATATTTACATTCACTTGTTTTATGGAACCAGAGCAGTGCCGTCAGCAGTTTTCAAGCTTTGGTAGTGAGGGTAAAGCCAGACAACAAATGAAGAGCCATCTTTTGGAACATGTGCATCAATTGGAACTTAAAGCAGAGCGTGAGTATACGTGTTGCTGAAATGAACAACTGCATATCCTTTTCATCTCACATATTATCTTCTGATCTTTAATTAGGAAATACTGTTTATCAAAAATATGTTCATTTTTTCAACACTGGAGGTCAGTTTAGACAATCTTTGGCAGTATTTTGGTGACTGCTACTGATATTACTGAGAGCACTGAATAGGCAGTCTCTTGGTACTGAAAACATTTCTTACTAAATGTTTTTGTGAGTTCGCTGGAGCACTTACGGCGTACAAATGCTAATGGCAGCCTGATATTTTGAAAAATAACAGCTGTGCAGTGAGGTTTATGAAAGCTGTGAAATCATGCTATAAATATAATCTTGCATCCATAGTAGATAATACAGTTTGAAGGTCTTGAGGACATTTGTGTGTGGGCTACCATTTGCAACCTCAGGGCAAGCTGAGGGGTTGAGAATAGCTTTTCCTATTGGGCCTTGTTGAGTAAATATTCCTTACCCTTTTGTCTGAGCGTAGAGTCCAGTTCTATCCATGAAACATCGTATTAGTGTGTACTGGAAACACTGGATTTTGGACAGAGTGGAAAGAGTGAATTATTCCACATATGGTCCCCATTATCAGAATCCAATAGAATTGCATTAACCATGTTTTTTTCCAAACTGTATCCTTATGACTGTGTCTTCATTCTGAGTTGTATGCATGTTTTTGCATAATGTGTGGCCCTTTCTGAAACTATCTGTAACTAACAAGAGATCAGTATTATGTCTTTGGCACCAGAAATAAATTCCTGATGCAATCTGCAAAACCCCAGATTTAAATTACAAGATTTAATTCTTTATGCAAACTCTTAAGTCACCACCACCACCCCTCCCCCACCCCCAAATAAAGTTAAAAATAAAAGAGCTAAAGGAGAAGAAGGGTTGTATGAGAATGTCCATTAATGGCTGACACATGTTCTACATTGTCGTGGAATTGAAATCAGCACCCTCTGACATGGTGTATGCATCTTTTGGCACCAAATGGTTAGTATTTTTATGCCTATTTCAGTAGGCTGATTTCCTGGTTAAGTAATTGTATGGTACTTTCTACAGACTGAAGACATTACAAAATGACATGATACTGATGCTGAAATATGAGGTCATGTTTCACAACCAGTGGGCTGGTGGTTCTTACCACTACTGTGTTTACTCGGCACAGAAAGGACACGGTTAAGACATGAGTGGGACATATGTGTGTGTATTGTTCTGGGTTTGTTGGTACAACTGAAGATCATCATCCTCTCATGGTTGTGAATAGTGATGGTTTTTATGTGCTTGGTTGTATTCACTCAACTATACTGTTAATATCATGATTACTGTGTTCATCTTACTTTTGAAAAGTCTGGAGATTCAGTTCGGTAGTCACTTATGTAATTCACACATTACCATGTCATGTACTAGAGTACTACTTCTAACAAATTACAGCTACTGCTTCCTCACTTTCACCTATTTTCAAAATCATGGTAGATGTTACTTTTATCAGCAAGTTTGATGTGGCCCGTGGAAGCATACTGGTGATTATGAAATGTAATTGACTTTATTATTTGGGTTTTGTAAAATAAGTAAGGCAGCCACTGGAAGTAAAACAATGTTTACATTGATCATTAAGTACCTTTATTTTATTCAATGCAGGTGGTTTTCACTTCACAGTTGAATCAGTTAAAGTGAGGCAGCGCCGCCTTGCTGAAAAGTTTACCGGGTCAAACAGGAGGCATAAACTTAGCTCAAGAATTAAAGTGGAACAGACTACAAAATCGGAGCCATCAGATGAAAATGATAGCAGTCTTAACAATAAAGAGAATACTGAGAATTGTGCCCTTGTGAAGCAAAATCTGAAATCAGAGAAGTTGTCTGATCATAAAGCAGGTGGAGATTTGAATGATAGTAACAGCAAGAGTGGCTTGGAAGCAGAAACTACTGAGTGCATCAATGGGTCACATGATGGTAAAGTTGTTGTAGAGAAAATCTGTGATGGAGAACAGAAGGGTAATAACAGTGAAAACTATCATGGAATTTATGAAGAACACAATTATGTTGTTCTTGAAACGGGAAATAATCTTACTGATGTGCCAAATGAAGACCACAGAAAGTGTACCTGGCCTGAAGCCAAAATAAGTGAGAATGGATGTGAAATACAAAATCATGAGAAACGGGAAAAACTTGAAGTACCAGTTCCTTGTGATGCGGGTCCAACTGCAGACTTGGGGAAATTCATGATAGCAGAAACATTATGTGATATGGTGGGTTCTTATATTTGTTTATTTTATATAGCACATAGCACTACAGTAATACAGTAAGTAGAGTGAGAAATGCATATTTTAAGTTGCCTTGAAGCTGATGCTGTGAAAATGCAGCATACATTTTGTGAATAACTACTCAAGTAGTTTTTGGTATATCAGTCATATAAGTCCTTCTCATAAATAGGTTTGAGAGATTCCACGTAGAAATTTGGTTTTATGAGTACATTATTTTGTTTGTCAATTGGCAAATTACTTTTAAGATCTATGTTATTTCATATTAATGTATATATTGGACAAGGTTAAAACTGTAGAAAGCAACAGCTCCTTTTGTTATGTACATTTGTAATTGAAGAAATTACAGTCAGTGCAAGTGACATTTTATTAGTATCGGCAGCTACATGTTTCAGCTTGGTTAACAAACTGCCATAAGGCTTGTATACAAAATATCACATAGAGGAATTTAATATACAATGGTTTTTGGAAATTGTTAAGGTATTGGTTCTTTTCTCCCATTTTAATTGTATAGAATTATTATTGTTTTCAATAATGAGATCTCATGTGTATTCACAAGGTGAATGCCATAATGCTTTTCCAGATTCCATAAGTAATAACAAAAAAACAATGAATTTTAGTATCATCATCGTGTTGTGCTTGTTAATCGACATCTGTTTTTATTATTACAATAAACAACACCTTTAACACTAAACACTAATTTATCTTCTGCACACGTTTGGGCTGTTTGTATTGGCGATCTTCGGCAGAATCACAATAACACCTCAGTGTGCTTTTCCATTTATGTCAGTGTGATTTTACCTGTTGATGGCTGATGCAAACAGCCATGACATATAGAAGATAAATAAATGCTTAGTATTAAAGCATTGTGTTTGTTGTGATATTGAAAACTGATGTCAACGACAGCCAGCATCCTCAATGAGGAGGCAATATAAGACAGTCACTCAAAAAATAGTTTTGCCCTGTGATATGATTGTATGTTATATGTTTTTAAATACATCTCATTGCTACATAAGAATTTAACTATGACTGTGGTGTAATTTTAAATTATTTTTCATCAACATGTCCATAATCTGAATATTTAACACGGTAGTCATTCTGTGCAAATACAGTGGGAGAAAAGAACATAGATCTTGACCCTTTCCAAAATTATTGTGTACTGAATTTCTCATTTATCAAGCTGAAAGCTTGGTAAATGAGCTGTGCAGCTGTCCTTACAAATAAAACTGCATCGCTTTTTGTGTTGAATATAATTTCTTCATTTAAATGTACCAAGTGAGTAAAAAATTTGGTTTAGAATCTTTCTTTTAATTCAGCTTGAAAATAACATTCCAGTACTGTGATTAATTGTGTGACAGCTTATTTGGATTATTAATTTCAATGCCAAAAACAATTACAGGTGATGGTGTGTGTAATGGAAGATAATCAATTACAGCTGAAGCAGCTGCCTTGTGTGGGACAGGAGATTGATGTAGATACATATCAGTCATGCTCATACAAGATGATAAGATCAGGTACGTTTGAAAAATTACATTCAACTGTTTAAATGTAAAATTTTGAGACATAACAGAAGGAAATACTGAAAAAAGTAGATGAAAATTTTGTTTCCATTATGGAATTAATTTCTTCATGAATCCTTATTCGATCTCATGTCCTGTAACTTCTTATCCAACGTAATGCTTTTCTCTGCATTTACTTCAGACCAACCACATTCCTAATGACTGTTAGAACTTCTGTTTTTCTCTTTATGGTATTTAATAGCTTAACATCATCAGCATATCCCAGTACCTGATGTACCGTATTCAGTATCAACCTGTCATTCATTCTTTTCCTCGATGTTCCTAATTGTCATATTCTGGAACAAAGGTGAAAAGCATTGGTAAAATGCATTTTCTTGTTTCAAGAATATTCATAATAGGAAACTTATGAAACAAATTTCTGTAATTGGCAATATTCCATCCCACCCACCCCTTCCCACAAGAAGGGTTTTTTTGTTCTAGACAATTTTTTTACAGACAAAACATGGTTCCACTTGAGTGGGTGCATTAACAGTCAACACATCAGAATATGGAGTACCATAAACCCACATCCACTCTGTGAAAATTCTTATTAAAAGTTGGTAGTTTTGAAGTGGCATCCCCATTGTGTTCCTAAAATACATAATAAAGAATATAATCCATCAGTGCTCAACTTTAATGTAGCAATTGTAGATAGCAACTACATGTTTCAGTTACTCCAAAGTAACCATCGTCAGACTGTACACCAGAAGGTCAAGCAGGAAATTGTTAGAGCAAAATTTGGAGTTAGATTATTTCTAAGGTATTTTTAATTACAGTAAATACTAGCATTACATTTATATAATTTCCTTTTAAATTCGGGTATTGGTGGATGTATGCCTGACTGGCATTTATCATTTTACAGTGTGGCTTCCCCATTTTGTTTCTAAAATACATAATAAAAGAATACAATCTGTTAGTGAACAACTTTAGCAGTTGTAGATCGCAGCTGCATGTTTCATTTACCTCAAAGTAGCCATCATCAGGCTGTATATCAGAAGTGTAAAAGGGAAGTTACTCCAAGTTTGCACTAATGATCTGCAGTAATTTTACTGTTTAAGTTTGTCAAGGTAACTGCAATATAAGTATACATACATTACAGCCTGATTTTTATTTATTTTGTGCATTTTTGCATATTATATCACTGTGTGATACAAATATGCAACCCCAGTCGCAACCCCAGTCATTTTGTCTTTTTGTAGAGACAACTTTGACAGAACTTTATTGGATAAAATTTTTATATAGTGAATAGCATTGATATGCCTTAATAATTATTGCATTCATTTCCCATCTTTGAAAACACGTACGATGAAATAAAGTGCTTCCACGGCTGACGCAATTCTTCCTTATTCCAAACAGAATTAAGCAGGTGTGGACCTGTGGAACATAATATGTTGCCTCCTACTTGTAATACCTATGTCACAAAGCAGTCAGTACCCAGAGATTACATTTCACCTCTTCTGCGGCAGTCTCGAAATCTCTAGATTTACATGGTAATTTTTGTGTTATTCATACTTTGCATTTTCTTATAGTCTGTGTTTTTTAAAAACAAACAAAATTCACTAACTAAAATTTATAAAATAAAAGAAGGGAAGTGATCCCGTTGCAGGCCCGGTGTGGCTCAGAGGGTGGGTAGAGATATAGCTCTACTCTTCCATGACTGTGGCACTAGAAGGGGGTGAGTGGTCAGCAGCACGCCCCAGCCACACTTTACCCCCCAGGAAAGACCCGGTACCCATTTTACAGGAGGCTAGGTGGGACCCAGGACCAGTCTGGACAGGCAGAAAATCTCATTCTCACCAGGATTCGATCCCAGACCGTCCAGCCCATAGTCAGTCGCTATACTGTCTGAGCTACCCAGCCCACAAAACAAATAAAATGGATTACAAAACACACTTCATTTCAGGTGCCAACTCCTACATGTTTCAGCACCAAGGTGGCATCATCAGTGAGTGTATCAACAACAAAGTTGTGTAGGTTCAATAAGTATTTCAGGCACTATTCACCCTCACTTCCATCATAAGAGTTAAAATTCTTAAGACGTTTAAACTCCAGTTGACACATCAACAAGTATAAGGACACATGCTACAACAACAACACACAGCGATGAGCCTCCTTTGTTACACAATCACAGCCATTCTTTCTCCCTGGGCTGTGCATACAAACATCCATATCAATGTATTATCCAAAGGGATCTCATCCGGCTGAAGCGTGCAATGTATGCACTTAGGATACATAGCATGCTTTAGCTGGACGATGGATACAGCACACACTGTAGCTAGACAAGATCCCTTTTGATCATATATCGATACAGATGTTTGTATGCACAGCCCAGGGTGGAAAAATGACTGTGATTGCATAAGAGAAGAGGCTTATCGCTGTGTGGTGTTGTTGTTGCAGCAGTGTGTACATATACTTGTTGATGTGTAATCTGGAGTTTTAACTTTTTGATAATTTTGACTTTTATGGTGGAAGTGAGGGCAAATAGTGTCTAAAATACTTGTAGGACCTACAAACCACTGTCCTTGATAAATTCCCTGATGATGGGACCTTGTTGCTGATATGAAGTATGTTTTGTAATCTGTCTTATTGTGTTTTAATTAAGGAATTTATATATATATATATATATATATATATAAATTTCAAACTAATTGCTGAGCTGGATATCTTTCAATTCAGCTGACATTAACCCCGTATATATTCAATAGCTGACAGAACTTATTCTTCCACAAGGCAAAATTACTCTGGATATCTGCAAACAGATCATTATTCTCTTCCTTTACCATGTTTAGCAGTTACATCCTCTGTATGCCTTCCCCCACTCCCGCCATTTGTCTTTTGGTTCCCTCCCCCCAATGGAGGGTATGTGGCAGATGTAAGTAGTGGGGAAGTAGATGGCCCACAAGATTCTTCTATTTTTGTTCATTCTTTACCTGACTTCAGTATGGCTATTCCAAATTGGACCCGTGTATCCTGAAGTGTAGTGGAGTTATACATTTAAAGGTAGCCCATATAAGTAAATTATGTGCATATAGCAGCAGTCATTATCTTTAATATTGAAAATTTTTTAAACATATACACAATGCAGACAAAAGTTGTGGAATCATATATTTGTCATGTTGCTTTTCATATGTATGGTAACATGGCATAACATGTCTTGCGTGATATTAGCACACCCTTCAACATTTCTGGTGTTCAGTTTATCAGTGGAATATGGCTGGTTGTTGTACACACTGCATTTCAAACATCTGCAGTGGAAAAAATCCAAAGATGTGAGATCTGGCAATCTTGCTGACTATTCAATGTGTCTTACTTACAACCTCTCCTTTGTCCTGGTAATGTTTCATCCAAACACAAGTGAGTAGCATTGGAAAAATGCATCAGAGCTCTTCATCTTGCTGGGGCCATACATGCTGCAGGGAATGAAGAAGTCTGTCAAGATAGGCTCCAGTACTTTCACGAGCATTTGCATAAATGTATTTGTAGTAAAGTCTTGAAAAAAAATCTGGTCCCAAAATCTTATTGTTATGAGTGGCACACAACACCATAACATTTGGATCATTTTGTAATTAAATAGGCTTCACTCAACAGGGATTGGTATCAGATCAGTACCAAAAATTCTGTTTGATTGAAAATTTCTATTGCGCTTGTCTGTACAGCTGCACCCACTCACAAAATTTTGCATGTCGACTAGTCCAGAGAGTATAACTGTGATTCAGGAATTTTTGGCTGCATTGTACAAGTGTACAATCACAAATACACAAGTAAAGCCACAATGATAGCTGGTGTGGCATTATTCATTCTTTCATATATTTTAACGTTTGTGGAAGTATCTTCAATCTTTGTACATGTTCAAGGAGTTTTGAAATCTGGACTGCAGGAATACGGTATTCCATACCAGTGTCAAACCTTTGAGTAAATACGGTGTAATGTTTTGTGTTAATCTTATAGATGACCTTCCAGTTGTGCAAGATAATAGAAAAGCTGAACCTCAGAAGTATAATGATGAAGTGATGAGAGAAGTGAACTGTGAAAAGAATATTGAAAGGGATGAATACATTCAAAAGAAGAAGCCCAAAGGAAAGGCTAAGTTCATTGGGCAGTCAAAAGCTGAAAAGGTATTGATTTAAAAATGTAACAGGGTGAATAAAAAGTCCTAGTAAACATTGTGTTAGTTACATTATTGGAAATCTAATGCAGCTGTGAGGTAAATTTTAATTTAGACACCCCATTGTGATGTCATGAAAGAAGGTATCTGTCAGTCACAACACACTTGTTATGTTCTATATAATGTTTTCTATATACAAATGTTTGATCCACAAGGATGATCATCAGTTATCACTTTAAAAATAAACTGAGAAAATTAATTTTATGGTATATAAACAAAAACAATAACCTCTATAAATAATGTGATTTCATTCACTCACATACGGTTTATGGTTTGTATATCATAATTTTTCCTAAAATTGGTTGATTTAAAAAAAATTACAATTACAAGGAATACCCAGTAAACTTAAAAGATTAAAAGGATGACACTTGAAGACTTTCAATCAAAAAATAGTTACAGAGAACAGCATGAAAGAAAGATTTAAGGTTAATGTAGGGGTAAGACAGGGTGATGAATTGTCAGTCATTTTGATTAATAGTACTGCATTATATTGTAAAGAAATTAGATATCAAGGAAAATGTATCAAATAAAATGGTACAGATCAATATATACACGGATAAAGTGGCCGTACTATCTAGGACACTCGAAGCCTTGGAAGAAGCATTACAGGAAGTAGATATACAGCAGAAGAAGTAGGTTTGATAATCAATTAGGTCATACAGCACAAGAAATAAGGTTGATAATCAATCAAGAAAAAACAAAATATATGGGAATAAGTAAGAAGACTGTAAGCAGATAGCAGTAGGAGGGCATAGGTTTGAAAGAGTCTTGAGTTTTCCAATGATGAAAATAGTAGAAGAAGTAACACACAGGATTAAGAAAGGAAATAGAGTCTGTATCCATATAAAGGATTTATGGTCTCTAAATTAATTAACAAATATACTCTAAGGAAGATCTGCATGACATTGATAGGGCAAGTAATGACCTACACATGCGAAACCTGGACATTGTACAAAACATATAAATTTATTCGTTTTTGAAAGACAGATGTTAAGGAAGATATATGGACTAATTTGGTGTAAGGAAGGATGGAGAATAAGAAGAAATAATGAATTGCAGAAGTTGATAAAAGGAGAAGATAATGTTAAATATATGCAACCACAAAAAATAAAATGGTGGGGATGTGTTAACAACTGGAGGATATAAAACTATTTAAGATTACTGATTGGAACCCTATAGGAATAAGAGCCAAAGGACAACCAAAGAACAGATGGAGAGATGAAGAAATACTTGATTGAAAGTAGCTGAGACTGATAAATTGGAGCTGACTTGTGAAAGATTGTAAAGCTTAGAATGATGTGGTGTAGGGTTGTAGTGTCAGAAGAAGAAGAAGGAGGAGGAGGAGGAGAAGAAGAAGAAGAAGAAGAAGAAGGGGAGAAGAAGAAGGAGGAGGAAAAGAAGAAGAAGAAGAAGAAGGGGAGGAGAAGAAGAAGAAGAGGGAGGATGAGAAGAAAAATAATAAGAAGGGGAGAAGAAGAAGGAGGAGGAGGAGGACAATCTACAAGTATTAAGGATAAATCTAATATAATTGTACATAACTTCAGCATAATCACAGATGCTTCATGTAATATATTTGGCAAAAGTCACAGAAATACTAAACAGAAGTCTTTGTGAAGGAATGAGGTCTCATGCGTTTTTTTTTTAAGCAAATTAACATGCTGTGTTTATTATTGTGGTGGTACCTGATGATGGTCCCTGTGGCTGAAACATGTTGTGTATAGAAATAACATGATATAAAATGCAATAAGTATGTTGTGACTGGCAGATGTATAATATCTCACTTCAGCTTTGAGGTGTGAAATTTAAACTACATCTCAAAGAAAATATTTTGAGAAGTCTGTGTACTTCTTTTGTAGGAAATGGCCATCCATTTGATTGAAATGATGAAACGGAAAGTAAACGCAGAGTCTCTTGAATGCTACATTTGCGATCCACCTCGCTCATTTACTGCACCAACTACTCTTATTAGCCATTATAGGAGCCATGCAGGTAGGTATCTTAGTACATTTCATGCTGAATTATGGGCAGTTAGTCTTGTTAGATTTTTGTTCAGTTTCTTCTGATGGAGAAATGTTTTTTTTTGTGCTGGATGTAATGAAATAGTTGGTTGACTGTAAGTTCTACAAGGTGTAGCTTTAAATATAACCCTCTTCCTTTCATGATGCTGAATGTGTGATTCCAGAATTTGTACAGTGTCCCTTTTATTGCATATCCTGTATCTTTTGGATGCAGCTGATTAGAGTTGTGGTGTGTTGTACTAGAGGTCTCCACATGTCCAGCCCTGGCCCTTGGGCCTCAGCCCAGCTCAGTCTGAGGGCCAGACCTGAGCCTAGTAACAGACAATCAAGGTTTGAGCTGGACTGAGGCCTGGTTCAGATGATAACAAATAAACATTATGTGGAACATACTGGGCTTTCTGAGGCAATTCTTTCTTAGCAAATAAAATGCATTTGTAGCTGGGTTCATCTATTGTTTATCAGAAAATTAACCCCTAGCATATAACAGTGTGTTGCTGCTTGTGAGTTGTGGATTCACCAGTGAGTTTTGATGGAACTGCACATGCATGTAAGGTGAGAATTAATTCACAGAATGAGTTGGGAAACTAGTTCAGTCAAGCCCTAGAAACAAACCCATACTCCATTTCTTGCAGAATTTAGTAGCTGTCTGTTCTGAGAAACCGAGATAATGCCTACACATTCAGTGTCCAGTGTCTGTATACCAATCCATACCAATCCTCAAATGCCAAAATAATATTAGATGTTTTTAGAGCATTGTTACATGATTGAAGGACTATTGTCGAGTTTCAGTGCTGCCAATCTGACTGGCTTATAATGATCTGCATTATGATAGATATGCGGTAGCACAGTGGTTAAGGCGCTGTGCTACAAGCTGGAAGGTCGCTGGTTTGATTCCAAATGGTGTCATTCGAATTTTTTATTGACATAATCATTCCGATCGCACTATGGCCCTGGGGTCGACTCAGCCTCTAACAGAAATGAGTACCAGGAGTATTTCCTGGGGGTAAAAACTGGCCAGTGCGTAAGGCTGACAACCTTACCACCATCCTGGGCCATTGTCACGTAGTCTGGGAACCTTAACTTCTTGGAACCTGCTGGGCACCTCAGGGCTGTAATGGGACTGATTTACCTTTTATGTGGTAGATAATTAATATTATTTGGCCTAATATTTTGTCTTCTAATTTACTTTCTAAAGCATAAAGCATAACACAATTTTTCATGTTGTTGTGTATGGCAGTGAAACTTGATTTCTTACCCTAGACAAGATCATGGACTGAAGATATTTGGAGGAAGGATGCTGATGTAGTAATGAGTTGCTCCAATAATGGTATAATGAGGTGCTACACCAAATATTAACATGATCATATTAGGAGAATGTGATGGATGGGGCATGTAGCAACAGGCGAAATGAAATGTACATGTGCGATCTTTGTCAGAAGACCTGAAGAGGGAGAAGTCATTTGGAATACCTAGGTGTATTTAACAAGATAATGTCAAATTTGAGAATGAAGTAGTATGATGAGAAGGTGCAGACTGGATTGATTTTGGCTGAAGACAGGGACTGCTTGTAGCCTGTTTTGAATACACTAATGAATGTTAAGTTTGTGTCAAAGATGGGAATTTCTTAACTAGCTGATAAATGTTAATTAAGGATTCTGATGCTTGTAATTAATTAGTTAAACTTTTCATTTTAACTGGAGCTTGGGTGGAATTGAACAATGGTTTAAAAACATGCAGGTGATTTTTTAATTTTTGCCTATGTACAAGCTTTTTGTGCCAATTAATGTACAATTTTTTCTTCTAGGCATCAAGCCCTATGAGTGCCGAATTTGTCATTCTGTGTTTACAAGGCAGCACAGTCTAAATTACCACATGCTAATTCATTCAAACCAGACACGCTTCACATGTGCTGACTGTGGTCGCAAGTTTCGACATCCATCTCATTTCAAGGAACACAGGCGTCGCCATACAGGGGAATCTCCGTATGAATGCTCAGATTGCATGCTTCGGTTAGTGTTTTTTAACGCTGCTTTGCAGAAGATGTGTGGGTCTGACACATCCCCTTTTACAAGGTTCTTATACGTGTCTGTTTCACAACTTCGAACAAGCATTTATATGATATTCATATGATAGTAAGTAATGGATTCATTCATTCGTTCATTTATTCATTCATTCATTCCATTGGCATGTGCAGAATGTGATAATTCCTTGCCATTCTCAGGAGCTTCTTCCATTCCTCTCTGTTATATACTTTTTCCTGCCACCTTTCCCCACCAACTATTCTTCCATTTATTTCTTGCTGTACCTCTAAATCTTGTTGTTTCCAAATTCATATATAATACTGTTTTGGGAATTCTGTTTTCTTCCATTCTCTGTACATGCCCAAACCAACATCATCTGTTTAACCTTACTGTCTGTGTTATAGTGGGTGTTTTAACAATTGCATAGATGTCTTTATTGGTTAATATCCTCCAATTTTCTTTTTCACTGTCATATACTGAGCCTAAAATTCTTCTATACACTTTCCTTTCAAAAATGTTCATTTGCTATCTATCTCTCTTGTTAGTATCCAGGTTTCTGATGCATATGTTAACGTTTTGTGTATTATTGTGTTCTTTAGTCTTAATTTTAGTTTTTTAGATACGTTTTTATTTTTAAAAAATTCTTGTAGCATAAAGTATGTTTTGTTAGTATTTTTATTGTTTCTTGTAAGTCTATTTGATGACTGTTATCTTCATTTAGTATAACTCCTAGATATTTGAAATTTTAAGCTCTTTCAAATTTGTAATTTTTTAAATTTTCAAATGTCCTATTTTATTTTGTTTTAAACTGTTTTTCCTTTCCACTATCATATATTTTGTTTTTTCTTGGTTTATCTGTAGTCCTAACTTTCTGGCAATGTTTTCCATTTCTACAAAACGTTTTCTTATTTCTATTTCATTTTTTCCAATTAATACAATGTCGTCTGCATATGCTAATACATTCAGTTGTTCTTTACCAATCTTTATACCACTAGGTACCATTTTTATACTTTGTATCACTTTTTGTGATGCTAAATTGAATAATATTGGTGATAGAGAGTCACCCTGTTTCAGTCCTGTTTTATTTTCAAAGAAAAATGACAATGTTCCTTTTATTCTAACAGCACTTCTTGTCTTTTGCACACATGTTTTACACATATTTTTTAATTTTGTAGGAATTTTAAATTCTTCCTTACATTTCCATGTGTGTCTCTTTGTGTAGAGTCATATGCCTTTTGAAAATCAATACATAAATATTGTACACTCTGATTATACTCCCAGAATTTCTCGTTTATTATTTTCAATGCAAGTATGTTGTCATTTACATATCTTCCATCTCTGAGTCCATTCTGATAGTCCCCCATAATTTTTTCAATAATTGGTTTAATTTTTCCCAATATTATATTCGACAAAATTTTGTAAGCTGCATTTCCTAATGCTATTCCCCTGTAATTCTCACACCTTTCTCTGTATCCTCTTTTATGTATAGGAACTATTATTGTTTCTTTCCATTCTTCAGGTATTCTTTTCTCCTCCCAAGTTTGTCTTACTAATTCATAAATTCCATTCAATAATTCATTTCCTCCATATTTTATTAATTCTGGGTGTTTTCCATCAGTTCCAGCCACCTTGTTATTTTTTCATATTGCCTTTTTTACTTCTTCTGTAGTGAGTTCTTCTACTTCAGCTTCATAATGGATATGTTATGAAAATCTGACTGTGGATATTTTAAGACCAGTCCAACAGAAATTTTGTTACAATGCAATATTTCAGAGAAATATGAGTCTGAATTTTAGTACAGTGAACCATCATGTATTCAGTCAAGTTAAGGGGGGATATGGATCAGAAGAGCCAGTAAGACTGTTGTTTGTTGTTGTGTTGTTCTTCCTGGCCTACAGATGCAAAGTTAGGAAGCCAAATAAGCAATTGTAGGCAGTGTATTAGCACAAAAATAAAATACATAATATAATTTTGGTATAGAAGAAGACAGGGGCACGCGGTGGCACAGTTGGTCGAGGCAGTGTGCTACAAGCCAAAGGTCGCGGGTTCGATTCCAGATGATGTCATTGGAATTTTTCATTGACATAATCCTTCCAGTCGCACTATGGCCCTGGGGTCAACTCAGCCTCTAACAGAAATGAGTGCCAGGAATATTTCCTGGGGGTAAAGGCGGCCAGTGCGTGGGGCTGACAACCTTACCAACTTCATGTGCCGATTGTCTTGAAATCTGGGAGCCTCAACCTCCTTAAATATGAGTGAGGAGCTCCTGCCACTCACTGAGTTTGACCTATGTCATGTACACCACAGTAAGACTAGGCTAGCCTAAGTAATATTGTCTTGTAAATATAGTACCATAGGCTACATTAATGGCCCTCACGAAAGTACATATAATATGTTATATCAATTCTAAATTGAAGTTTGTTTTACACACCAGTAGTTTCAAATTGCCTACCAGTACCTACTGTGGAGGGTTACAAGGGCAGGTCTGTTCATGTTGGGGTCAGCTGATTGAAAGTTATATGACAAAGGGTTCACTGTATGTACCTTTCTGAACATACCAGTTATGTGCTTGCAGAAGAATTTTGAAGAAACTTATTTTAAGGTACTTAAAGTTACGAATATTTTCATGCCTTAGGTTCAAAACTCGTAACACTTACAAACGTCATCTGAAGACTCGTCATGGGAAGGTACTGACAACTTCTGGTGGCCTCATCATTTTGTCAGAGGAGGAATTCCGTCGTGTCAGGACTTTGCCCCGTTCGCCTCACAGCACTGCAGCTGCACAAGTAAAGCAGGAGCTACACACTGGAAAGAAAAGGTCTCGTAAAGCAAAAGGGCGATTTAAATTAGGTGGTAACAGAAGACGATTGGAACCTTGTGACTTTATGTACGAGGAAGATGAAGAGGACATTGCGGAAGAAATAGGTTTGAGTTTTGACAAAGAAACCTGTCATCAGTCAGCAGTGACTGGCTCAGGTCCTACTAACACAGGTGATGAGAATAAAGATGTAGTAGGTCTAGAAAACACACATTGTGTTAGTAATGATGAAAATGGGTTTACATTGCCAATAGCTGAGACTGAACTACCCCAGAAATCTTTCCAAGATATTGTGGAAGAAGCTATGAAACAGAGCAATATTTCTTTCTCAGATGATCCAGAAAATGATAAAGCCAATGTGGTGGTGCTGGATGTACCTGTTACTAGTAGTGAAAGTGTATACATTTCAAAAGATGAAACATTTGAGAATCAGCAAGAAAATATACACCAGTTGAATCTATCAACTCTCAACATCAAAAGTAGTTTGAACACAGTCAATGTTCATATGAAGAGGTTAAGTAAAGGCAATGTTGGTACTTCAAACCAATTAGAAGAGCACCCTGTTAATAAACGTGACAACAAGAACATCACTCAATTTTTACCTAACATTTGTAGAAATTCATTAATATTGCCTAATGCTGTTGGATTTAATCCTCTGATGAATAATACAGGAATTCAACAGGCACGAGCATTACCCCCAGTGCAGTCTAGTAATATGCAGACATCCTGCACCTCATCATCAGAAGTAGCAGAAGCATTCCATTCACCTCAGCATGAAGGGGATAAGAAAAGCCCATTCTCATCACAGTTAGATGCTGAAGTCATGAATAGCGTTGGATCAGACAGATTGAGTATCATCAGTGCTGATCCTCAACAGGCTACTGTCATGCTCTTGGCTGATGATGGTAACACTTCATTACACTATCACATCAAAATTACATCTTAAAGAATGTAGAAAACAAATCTGAAAAAGTGGAAATATTCCACAAATGTGATCCAAGTTGTGATAAGCACTGTCATGGACATAAATAATAAATTACTACTTTTAAAGTTTAATCATTTTAATGATAGCAGGAAATGTTTGAAAAATTACTCAGTTTACAGTAAAATTTGTCAGGGAAAATATCCACAGTGGTGTGAGAAGTATAGAAATGGTTTTTGGACGTTTATAGCAGTGCAATCCAATATTGGCTTTACATCATTATGTAAAAGATAGTAGTCTTGTTTGAAAAGTGGCCCTTGAAATGACAGAGCATGAACATGTTTTCATTGACTTTTTGATGAATATTATGTAGTGCTGGATAGTATAATTCATATTTTGTTACTTTTGTACTACTTTAAAATAAGTGATTGATGCACTGTTTATATATATCAGCAATTAAATAAGAATGCAGATACCTGTGCAGTTGTAGATAATCTGCCTGCAGAACTGTTTGTACAATTGCAGTTTGTAAACTTTGTATTTGATTCAATTTAAGACTGAACATATTTAGATGAAAAGTTACAGTAAGAAGTAAGGAAGTACCTTTTTCAAATGATCTATTTGTACAGTAACTTTTCAATTGCATTAAAGAGATGCTAGTTAGTTTTATACTCAGGCTGTAAGGACAAGAGTATATTTTTTAAGATAAATTTGTTTGGATAGTGTTACTATTTGTCATTGTTGTATAAAATATTCTTTATTATGCAGATATTTTATATTTGCAATGATATGTTTGTTAAATATGAGACAGGGCTGTGTTTTGATATCTATGCAAATTGTATCCAAAACAGAAAATACAGATAGAACACAGGGATTTTTCTAGTGAAAATGTAATATGTGTGTGCAACTGCAGTTAAGTTGATAATAACACTTTGGCTGTAATACTAGAAAACCACTTGCTATCCTCAGAATATTCTTCTTAAAATTATGTCTTGCACTTCAGTGAGGACTTAGTTAAAGAGATGAAACTGTTAGTACCTTTTGAGTTTTAATAACCTGGCCAACTGTATGTGCAGAAAGAATTGCAGATTACCTTCTGTGAACTGCAGTATCGGAATCAGTTGTATCTTTGTCTGGTATTTCACTGTACACCTTCATATTATGGGAGTACATGATGCAGTTTTGTAATTCAGTCTTATTTTTACCCTGCTGGAGCACTACCAAACAACCCCACGCATCTGTTTCAGTAAATTGTATGTACAAGCTGTAAGTGCTTTTCATCATGTTTAAGAAATGACAAACCTTTCACTTTACTGGCTTTGAACAATGGTTTTAGCAGACATTTATATTTTCATTTACCGTGAAGAATTTTCACGTTTTGCGTGTAACAGAAGAAGATGATGAAGAAGAAACTTCATAATTATATGGTAGTATATCATGAACTGGATTCAATTTAGATACTTATTAAATAATGTGAGATACATGATTGCCTGTTATTACAGTATGTAGGGCAATTTGGCACTATGTCAGTACATTATGAAAACTGCAAAAATGCGACATAACACCCCCCCCCGCCCACCCCCCCCTCCCCCCCCCACCCTCTCTCCCTCCTTCTCCTTCTCTGTTCTTCTCTT
>Ga0131853_10008745_pt1 | contig 18470 bp, 13 predicted proteins | sample TergutLab28metaG_FD_92764 | JGI IMG/M metagenome (GOLD analysis project Ga0131853, IMG submission 92764) | Labiotermes labralis P1 segment gut microbial communities from Petit-Saut dam, French Guiana - Lab288 P1 (version 2) (version 2) | ecosystem: Host-associated > Arthropoda: Insects >... | reverse complement strand
TTGATCCCCTAACCTCCAAGAAATACACTGTTTTCAACAGTAAGTATGTGTTTGACATGCCGTCAACTATTCAAACAGTTACAAATACTTTCACTTCCATCTCAATACATTTTCTCCTTACTTATTTTTGTTAACAAGAATAGAGGTCTATTCCAATCCAATTCTGAAATTCATGATTTGTATACACGTTTCAACCACAACTTACATTTACCTTCTACAAACTTAATATTAGTTCAGAAAGGAGTACTGTATTCTGGAAATAAGATATATAATCACTTGCCATCAAATATTAAAGTTTTGTCAAATGATACTAAGCTTTTCAAATCCACATTAAAGAGTTACCTTATTGAACATATGCTCTATAGTCTAGATGAATTTTAACAGTCAGCATCCTAATGATTATGGTTCTTTGTTTTTTACTTGACTATTGATAGCTGTAAGATCTCATTTAATGTGTAACTTAACTTATTATTACCATTCATTACCTTCTTGTCTGTCTTACTTGTATTTTATTTATTAATTGTGTTATGACAAATGCACTGCACACTTTTATGTATTATGTATTATTGTGACTGTTTCCATATCTGTAAAGATCCAATGGAAGGTGAATAAATATGATATGATATTTTTCAGGAACATAACCCTGGTGTAAGATAAGACCTGTCTGTATTTAAAGTATTTAAACATCCTTGAAAAGAGCAAAAATACAACTGTGAGGCTAAAGGTATTTCTGGTTTAGAGTTGGAGAGAGGTAAATTCTGAACTGTATGAGAGTATTCCCAGTACTTTAAGTTTTTAACTTCTGCATGAAAGTTCCAAAAAATTTTAATCTGGCACAACTGTCTTATTACCTGTCTTCATTCTATAATCTTATCCTATATTAACATGATGACACACGAACATACATTTAGTTACCCATTATACAGGGTTATATGAAATGATTGTGAGGGTTTTAACAACTTGTCAGTTTGGCAGGAACTCGATTATTGTGTTGATGTTTGTAGAATCACAAAGGGTGCACATATATAGCACCTGTAAGGTATGTAACAAAAACTTGGAGTGTTGTTCTATTAAATAAAAATAAATAAATAAAAAATCTCAAGTGTATTGTGTATGACAAGTTGTTAAAACCCCGACAATCTTTTGAATAACCGTGTTTGTATTATAGCGATATTAAATGTCTATATGCAGTAATAATGGATGTAACACAAAATACCAAGAAAACCACTACTTACGTGGAGATTGAGTAAAAAACACATGGTCTATTATCCGACGCACACAGAGCTGCTGGAGTCCTGCTCTTAAGTTTCCAAACACAAGTATCACCATATCCTCGGGTTCAATGGCTGATGAAAGTGAATCAAATGGAAACTGTGTTTCACCATGGATTATCTTTTCAATTTCAACCAGTACACTTTGTTGGAAGCACTTAGATACAGCTGTATTGTCTACAACAGGTGAAATAGCACATGAGAACACCTTATTCAGCAAATGAATATCAAATGGATATGGTGCCTCATTAAAATCAAACTTGGAACCCACATAAGCAGCTGTATGTCGTACATAAGGTGATGAATCCTGCAGCAGAGGTGCTAAGATAGCTGAGACTCCATTGACAGCAATCTTCCAAGGTCTAGATACATCAGTCTCCAAATTTCTAGATAAACTATAGCACTTTGAAATACTAATAACAGCACGGGGAGCAGGGTTTGCACCCAGATGTAACAGCTCTGTTGCTACCATGGGCGAACCTGCTAACATTGATCGCCACAAAACTGTCTCATTTGAGCAATTTGGATTCTGTAGTGATGAAATCTGAAAAAATAAAACCAGTAGGAGAGCCATGATAATAGGATTCATAAATACTGAATATATTTCCCTAATACTTAATAAGTGTAATTTGACCCCCATTCAATAGTCAGCTGCAACTCGGACATATGGGGGTCTGTCAAACTCTGTAATTTGGTTGTTCAATTAGAGCATATGAAAGGATCCCATTATAAAGCATTCTAATTTATAATGCTGCCTCACACAGCATGTACCGTGTAAGATGCAACGCAAAGATCAGACATGTATAAAGACTGAAACAAGCAAATGGAGCTGCCCCCCCATCTGCAATGGACACTTCCAACATTCGCTGAGTACTTCAGCACAAATCACTGCCTTGCTTCATTTCTGTTGGCTACAAGTTGCACGGTAATCCCATAATAAACAACATGGTTTTTTCACAGGAAGAGGTTTAAGTGTTGGACAATTTGTTTTTATATGGACAAAGCATGGTTCCACTTCAGTGTGTATATAAACATCAGAACAGTAGAATATAGTGTGCCAAAACCCATGTGAATTGTGTTAAAATCATGTGCATTTGTCAAATATAGGTGTTTAGTGCATAGTGTTTTGAAAACAAATTGTGGGACCATAATTCTTTGAAAAGTCAATTACTGTGAAAAATTACCCAATCTTTTGACTCAATTCATTGCTCTACAAGAAGAGAATAAACAGACTGCTGGCTTCAGCAACGTGCAGCAACTGCCCATACCATGAAAACAACAACAGCTCTCTTGCAGGCCTTCTTCAGTGACTTCACTGTCAGGTATGGCCTTTGGCCACCATGATTCCTGGACCTTACACCACCTGACTTCTTTCAGCGGGAATTTCTTAAAAGAAGAGTCTGCAGCCACAACCCAAGAAGCCTGAAGGATCTCAAACATAACATGAAACAGGAACAAAAACCTCTTCAAAAGTTACAAAAAGCACTGTGAAAGGAGTGAATGATTACCTTTAAGACTGTGGGTGGGGGGGCATTTTCAGCATCTGCTGTAATTACACATTCTCACATTCTTGGTATCTTTGACAAAACAAAAGTAAAATAAATGTTTTACATGATTTGGTTGCATTTTATAATGTACATCCTATTTTATGGTTCCTGACTGCATTATTACACGAACCAGTGTGTTTGAATGTTTATAAATATGCAGTGGTTAGATAAAAACTCCAGAACAAGAATTTTATCTTGAATCTGGCAATGTAAAAGAATCCCTTCAACATACTTAATTCCTGATTACATGGCTGCAGACTATCCTGGTTACAGACTGTCCAATTCTGATATTATTTGGCTGTTTTATATATGTGGTGTAATCAACATTGCATTATTTCTCCAAAATACCACCACCTTCCAAACAATTTTGTCCCATTCAAAGTAATCTCCTTTGGACATTACACAGTGAGTCCAGCAACCATTCCACCATTTGAAGCATTCCGTGAAGTACACTGTTTGAAACTCAGGGAGTGTCTCTCTAGATTCGCTCATGATTTTGCTGCAATCATCATGAAGTCAGTAAATCTCCTTCCCCTTAAAGCCATCTCAAGTTCTGACATGGAAGCAGTAACACAGCACTAAATCTGGTGACTAAGGAGAGCGTGGAATTACAGGCATTTTGTTTTACTGCAGAAATTCACACACAAAGCAGGTAGGGCATGAATTTGGCAGCAATCTGACACATGTTCAGACTGTCTTTGAAAATGCTCTGAATTGCCCCAGATGAAATTCCTAACATGTTGGCAATTACATGGACAGTGATTCTTCTGTTCCTGACAACAAGTCACTTCACTTAATTCATATTTTCATCTCTTTTGCTAACTGATACATGTCACCAGTGTTCAGTGTCTTCTTTCAACAGTTGTCACAGTTTTGAAATTGGAAAACTATTCACATACTTGGATTCTTCCCACTGTCTGCTTTCCAAAAGCTACTTTTAAAATTACCATATTTTCTGTAGCATTTTCTACCAGTTCAAAGAAAATTTGATGAACATGTATGGTTGTTTGAGTGGCCTGCCATTTTTTAGGCATTCCAAAGCCACAAATGGAACAACACACACTTGTACTTAACAAGACATTATTCAACAATAACACATGCTGCAGCCTAATTTGAAGTTGAAAATGACTCAGCAGATGTTTCTCTATCTACACATAATGGATGAAGTACATGGCAGCAGCAGAAGTTTCACTGCACAGGTACTTCAGAAACTATTCACCTAGTCATGAAAAAAAGACACTCCTATAAAGTGTTCATTCCCCAAATTAATGTTTTTTTTAACAAATGAACAACCTGAAACAAACATATTCATAGAAGTAAAACAACTGGTTTGTTATTGCTTTCAGGATATTCTATGAGACATGTCCTATTGCTAGAATCACATATATGCAAAACTGGCAGCATTCAGTCTAGGGAGATAGGGTGAGCCACTCTCAGACCTTCCTGGCTGCCAACAATGATGGTGACTTTGCATGGAAGCTTGTCATTTAATTTGGGAACTGTATAGGAAACTCCAGGTGCCACCATCTTTGAGTCATCTGTTTGTATCATTTACTGCTTTGTCAAGTTTACCACCAGTTCTCATGCAGTCACTGCACTGTCCGTCAGCACTGTTGGTACAGTGTGGTGGCAAGGTCACTACACCTTTATGTTCTTACTAAGATATGGCAACATCCAACTTACATGCTGACGTTTTCTATATCTGTGTCTGGGAGAGAGAAAAAAAACTCCCTGTACTTGACACACACACTATCTTCATTCTATGATACTTCAGGCAACCTGCTGTGTGAGTAACTTTCCAATACACACCCGTCCTTCAACCTGCGACGTCACTCACTTCACCAGGACATGTTTGCCACCCTTCACAACCTGATGTAACTGAAATATTATATTTCTCCTCAATTCCTGCCAACATTGAATTTTATCCTGCTAACTGGGGAGATAAATGTTCAGTTAAATGTTTTACAGCACACAATACAACTTATTTGAACTGCAGGCAGTATCTGACTATCCAAGCCAGTTTCTTAAGAAGATGAAAACAAGATTAATGCAGTAGTTATTGTAATATGTCTATTAGTGTGACCAATAATTCAGCCTTCCTCTTTTTGGGAGGTAAAGGGCTTACGTGTTTCAGTTTGAAAACAACAATACACTATATTTAAAAAATTCTATGTACACCTATACTTTTTCCATTTTATGAGTAAACTGCCTGAAAATATAAACTCATTCCTTGTAAATAAATTTTGTACAACACAATATGTGGCAATGTGGAACTGCATGCACTAGCACAAGTTCCTACATCACGTAACTTTAGAAATGGGAACCATGCAACATAAACACTAACATCCGGTTTCTTCTTCCAAATGCTGTGGAGGATGTCCACTGCCAGATCACCATCTGCATATGTAACAAGATCCATCAGTGGTGTTGTTCCGTGAACATTAGTCTGGTTCAGGTCTCCACCTGCAATAAATATAAGTGGGGGAGGGGAAAAAAAAAGTTTTTAACATTATGGTCTTCTGAGACAAGAAAGCTCGTAATTTGCAAGATATGTAACAACATTTTAGGGAAACGCACTGTATCCCCAAAGGCAGGAACTGCTTTTAAACATCCTTACATATTCACAAAATAATGTAATTATTGTTACTTTGCAACATGTCTAACATTTGCTGTATGTCGATTTACACGATTAATGAATAACAAACAAATACTGACATGATCTAAAAATTCAAATGGCACAGTTCTCAAATATTTAGTGCTATACTCCTTAATGTACAGTTCACTGTGCAAAATATGTCCTTTTCTTTTGAAACACAATAATCTGTGGTAATGTCTGAGGCAGGATATGTCTGAAAACACACAACAAAAAACATACAGTGATCAACCATATACACCAACAAATGCACAAAATTTCTATAAAATCATAAGTCATCCAGACACATGCAACCTCTTATGTTTTGGTGATAAATTGCCATCCTCAGGTAACCATAATACAGAAGCACATGAAACCAAAACATCCACTTTATAAATACAATGTTAAAAATAAATAATGGTATTAGTTAAAGACAAAATGTGGATACAACTGACAACATGAGGTCAATTATTCTTGAACAACATTCACTAATGTACCACACCAATGGTATATCAATGAATTTTTTTCAAGAATAAGTCAGCATCATGTTGTCAAAAGTATCCACATTTCTGTCTTTATGACTACCATTATTTATTTTCAACATTTTATTTTTAGCATTGCACAGGTAAATTGGACGTGTTGGTCTCGTGTGCCTTCGTATTATGTCTACCCGAGAATGGTGATTTATGACCAAAACATGTAAGAGAGTTCATGTTTATGGATAAGTCACAATTTTACATAAACTGTGTGCATTTGTTGGTGTATATGGATGATCACAGTCACACTGCATGAAGTGAATGATATGTACTTATACAGTCAGACAGGACAAAAGTGAATACATCCACTACCACCAACAGCTATTAATATGTTACTAATCAAAATTAACTGCCAGTATACTAAGCATAAACTTTCAGAACAATTATTCTTCATCCAAGCCAGCAATTACCTCTCTCATGGTGTCCTGTTCACAGAACAGCCAAGCAATCCTTAAAAAATATAGCTTATCAAATTAAACTTCAGACACTGTATACCATGTGGTTATATAAATTCCATGTGTCATCCGAATACAAACTTTTATACATGTATGTTTATGCATAATTGTTACATACATGTTCTGGTGCACCTTGCACCTAGGTACCAAAATAGGTGTTGACAATGTTGACATAAATTCTGCATTCCATATTTGGCATTTTCCTAGTTTTTTGGCAATTCAGTGTCCTACAAGATTTTTAAAAATGTACACATATTTAGCTATATTTAAAATATTTCAAATTTGGTTAAACTGGTTTCCCTTCACTCTTCTCAGATTTCTTGTCTGTGAATCATGTGTTTCTCTTTATTACAGTACATACCCTTGTTTAATAATATAGTAATATGCTCATTATAGCCATCAGTGATAACTACACTACATACTTATCATTCTTGTTCACTTGATGCAGTGGCTTATTCTGGCACTTTTTAAATGCTGAAACACTGTGTTACCCCCACACATCACTTTCTTATTCTTAGCATGTTACCTGAAGTTATCCAAAGTGACAAAATAAGCCACAAAAGTGCATACAAACCAATATTTACCATATTTTTAACATGAGTGAATGCATGCACATTTTAAAGAATTTTAAGGACATTGCAATACCTAAAAACACTGAAATTTCCAGATGCTGAAATGCATAACCTTAATTACTGTTGACAATGATGACAATGCCTGAGTGCACCAAAATATATGTCAAAATGACACATATAACATATGCACGTATAAGGTTGTTTCGTAGTATCTGAATAATATACTGTATTTAATTTCAACATGGGCATCTTGGAATTTGTTGCCACTATACAAACATTTTATGAACATATAGGATATATGTTACCCTACAGGCATTTTTATCTTCAATTTCATAAGTCTGTCCACTGTATATATTGGGTAAGGGGAGGGGGAGGGGGGGACGCGACTTTCCAAACAGGCAAGCCTAGCCTCCATAAAAAACTGTGTTCAGTTACCCAACAGTATGTAAGAAAGAAAATTTGCATAATTCAGTGCACCTCACTAATATATGATCAAAGCATAGAAAATAACAAGCTCAGTTACACAAGGGCAAAGTGTTACACCCTCTTATCTGCAATGCTAGATGATGATACAGCTCCTCAGTTGTGCTATAATTGAAAGAGGGTAGGCTAATAGTGTGTGTGAGAACTGTATGCTGCTGAACAAAGAGTGTTCATTTTCAGCAATTTTACAAAATAAATAAAGTATGTGTCATGGAAAAAATGTTGCTGAAAGTTTTTTTGAAAAACATCCTGTGTCAGTAAGACCACATAAATGAACAATACACAAAAATGTGGAAGAGAATTCAATCGTGGATTCAACGCGAAGACAAAAATAATATATTGAAACTTATATTTTTCTTGGGTGATACATGGTTCACAGTAAACAGCAAAATAAACTGCCAAAACAACAGATGTTGGTGTTACAAAAATCCCCACACAGTTCATGAAGATTCTTCACATCAACTTCAAGTGCAGCCAGTGTGTGCAAAATCATAAGGTTGTGTTTTTGTAATAAACACATTCCAACAGTTCAGTTTCATTAATTCTGACATAATTATTCAGGGAATTAAGAAGAGAAAAATAGCACGATCCACATTCCTGGCGAGCACGGAGACAATAATCAAACAAAAACTGCTAGTACTTCAAGAAGTATTCTGTCATGCATCAAGAAATATTTTCAGAAGGTGTAAGACCTGCTTAGAAGCTGGTGACCAGCACATTGACTCTTCTGTCAAATAAGTAAGATGAACTGCAGGGGAAATGAAGACTATAAATTCACAGCAGGTGCAGGTTTTGTAAGTAACACAGCTCCCATAACATCTGCTTTGCTAAGGGCAAGGTATAAGTAAAGCTGTGCCTGTCCATACCACAACTCCATATAGGAGAAGAAAAGGTATAGCTCCACTCTTTACTAACCTTAGCACTAGATGGAAGTAAGTAGTCAACTTCATGTCCTCACTACTTAACCCCTGGAAAGGAACCCCAAAACCAATGTAACAGGAGGTTGTGTGGGCCCTGGAGCCAGTGTGGATGGTTTTTGAGACAAGCAAATCTTTGCCTGTGCCAGGATTCCAAACCCAGACTGACCAGTCCACAACTAGACCCTATACCCACTGCACTATCCCAGTTCCCATGCCACGTGCAAAGATTAGCAAAATTCTCTGTACATGCCATATGACAAAGATTAAACCCTAGGTTACCACATCACATAATACAAACAACCAACATTTCTATTTTGTGGCAGTATGCAATGGAACGCAGTACCAGCACTTTCTTTATAAAAGGAAAAAGGGCAAAAAATTGGGCCTGAAGACATTTTTTTCATTCATGTGTTCCCCACTGCTTTCTTGCAAAATGACAGCTCTGTGAACAAAACACATCATGCCAGGCAAACTATGACATGAAGACAGACAGTACCTGCTTCACACAGCTTCATCACTAGATCCACATTTGGATCTGGATGTGCCATGACAAGATGGTACAAAGTGGAGTTGGATGCAGTAGTCAATACATTGGGATCACCACCACATGCTGAAATCAGAATCCACAATTCAGCCAATGGAAAATCAGAAATCTATGTAAAACACAAAACCTACATCTAAGTTCAGTGAGAGCATGGGCATAAAACGTCCTGGTGCTTAAATGAACACAATGCCCCACACACACACATTCAGTGAATTGGAGGTATAAATCCATGCATTCTTAATATTGTCAATAGGTGGAAGTGAGTGGTCACCTTCATGCCCTGACCACTTTAAACCCAGCACCCACTGAAAAGGAAAGTGGGTGGGCCCCAGGACAGATCTGGGCACTCTGGAAATAAGAAAAATTTCCCAGTCCGTAGCCCAGTCACTATACCAACTTATATATCTCAGCTCCCCATCAGTTTCATGGCTCAATTATGAGCCTACTCACATACCTAAGAAGATATCTAGAAGTTCTAGGAGTTGCTCCTTTAGCTGAACAGGAGTTAATTGTGTTTCATCGTGAAGACCAATTGTAAACAAAGGATCAACAAAAACTCCATGATATGACCTACAACATGAAAACATCAAACTTAGAGCATTGGTTTAAATTCCCTGAGCAATTCATGGAAACAAATAATCTATTTATTCTCATAATAAAGTACAAACAAGCCCATCATTGCCCCTAACAAAAGAAATCAATCTCTGCAAACAAGAAAATTCATCAAATGGGTTTTTTTTTTATGGTTACAATTCCATGTGACATTACATTGTATGGCTAGAATGACCTGTTTCTTGGTTAGTAACATGAAATAAATGGCTATCAAATTAGGTGCCATGTTGGTGACTGTAATGGTATTAAAACTACATACAAAACCCACAATCAGATACTGTTATGTACGGAAATTTAATTGCCAACTTGTTCAAATTTCTTTCCTCTTACTTGTAATTCTGTTAATCAACTCAATTCAAATCAAATCAAATTTATCAGCTGGGTCTGAAGCATATTTCATTGGATACAAATGTTATCACCTGGTTTATGACACTGTTAAAGGACCACAAGAACACAAATTAAGTACTTAAACTGATGGAAGTAAAGGCCCTGCACTACGAATATTCCATCTTCATTAAGATGATAAACAGGTGACATTACAGTGAAGTTCATTCCGTTCATAAGTTTAATTCTGGAAAAATTAATTAAATTTCTGTAGTTCCCTAGCTATAAGATTTCAGTTAGAAGTAGTGGGGATGTAATGAACAGGTTCCATCCCTTCAGTACCCTCTTCAGTGATGTAGAGGAGGAAATCGCCTTGTTTAATTCTACATTTACCAAATAATGTTGATATAATCACTACATATGGTGTGAAGGAAATGCCACTAACAAAATTTGGGTTGAGTTGAAGTTCAGTCCTTAAATTGTAGTCCATTCATTTAGAGTTAATTTAGAAGTGCTGTCAGCAGCTAAATAAATACAGAATCAAAGGTTAGTAAGTAATAAATAATTGGTAATTATGTAGAAGAAAGAGGCCTAATTTTAGATACAATGCTGGATTTTCCTGCTAGAACAAAGAGAATTCATGAAAAATCAGTCATGGCAGCCAGTTCCCAGGCTGAGGTCTGAATCCTAGACCTCTCCAACTTGAAGTACAAATACTAACTATTCCACTGTGGCATTTCTAAGTTTTAATGAGCTTAGTCACAATAACTGGTGCAGATTATGGAAAGACATAATCAGCCAACAAACAGATGAAGTACCACAACACAAGCAATGTTGCCACCTACCAGCAGTTACTGAATCTTGTCAATGATCAAGTGGCAGGCAAACAGGCATGAAGACAGAGATAAATAAAATTTAAGAAAATCTGAATTCACAAATACAAGAACTGTCAAAAATAATTATAAAAAACAATGTAAATCTTATAATTGTTAAAACTAAAGAAGTATGGCATGTTATACAAAAAAAGCAAAGGTCTGGTGGCAAGAGAATATGTGAACTTACTGCAACAACATAATATGTACACCATGTCTTTGCAGTTGATTCATCTTAATGTAATGCTTGCAAATAAACATTTAACTTCATAGTATCAAACCTCCCATCTTCAAAAAAAGCTGTAATAGAAGCTACAAGGTAATGGTTCTTCTTCTTTATCAGTTTCTTCAAAGATGGCTTTTGAATTCTATATGTAATATCATTAATAACAGGATGGCTGTGAATAAGGAAAGATATATAAAAGCAATTATAATATGTTGTAAGGCACTATCAAGGAACTATCACGCAGGGATCACAGAAAACCACAAAACTCCAGAACAAACATTTTGGGTTAAATACCATAAGAGATATCTATTCCTCCCAGACTCTACAATCAACAAACCCAGCTCCAAAATTAGCTTCCCTAATCCATCAAAACATTTCCCTTGCCTGCACTTAAAGACTGAAAAAATATGTACTTTATTCTTTGAACAGCTGAATAAAACCCTTTCATGCTGAAAATATTATTCCATCTGCTTCCAAAGATACCATCTGAAGTGTAGTGATCCTACAATGCACTTTACTTTGACTTGCTCTGGTGTCTACAGAATATATTAATTTACTTGCTTACAACAAGAGAACCAAAATACGTTTATTACTAACCAACTCTCGCTTCCAAATTTGCAAAGATCAATGGTAAGATCATACAAAGTCCAGATATGCTCCATGGGACTAGGGCTTGCTCCTTGCCACTCAGCTTGTGGAATACGGATGTTAGGATTAGCTCCTCCCTCAACCAATAATTTAGCCAAACGAAGATGACGTGGAAATTCCCTAAACTCATCTTCATTACATAGCACCAATGCTAGTGGAATTTTCTCATAGGGCCCTGTAAAGATAAATGACATTACTAAACTACCCACATAAAATATAATTTCTATAGTACATTGTCACTGCACACAATAGTAATAATAATAATAATACCTTCATTTAAATATGATGGTTCCTCATTCTCCTCAATCAGTTTTTCAGCTGTTTTAAAATCCCCCTTTTCAATTGCAGACGTGAGAGGTGTATCATTAATACCTATCTGTACATGATTAGGATTGGCACGGTCATTAGCTGCCATTCTTACTTTGTCTGCGATTTCTTATATGCCAGCAGTTCTCCAGAGATTTTAAGAAATAAAATTCATAACCTTCAAGCTACTATATATATATTAATATATCGCTTTAACAATTTCATTTTCATAGGTGTACGGGTAGTTAGGCACATTAAACAAATTAACAACACATCCAATGTTATACCTAACACCTACGCAATTTCACATACGTAACTTCGATGAAGAGGTTAGGTATGTTTGTAGTAGTTAAATAAAACGTAGCCATTTATCTATAAACACGTCAATGAATAAAATAACATTTTATGTGCCAGCAATGTATATTCATTGAGCTAAATAATAGCTTAGGGTTAGCTGTGGTAACGATAATTTCACTCAGCCACTAGTAACTTCTTACATGAAAACTTCGGCACTAACTTTCCGCCATGTGGGAAATTTCATCCATGTGGCCAGGTATGCAGAAGAAATAAATCCCTCCAGTCAAATCACTTTCGCCCTAAAGTATTGCAGAAGCCTGGAGTGCAGTAGGAAAGGTTATCAAGTCATTCAAACCCAACAACATCAATAATTACACTGCACCAACTTCCACATCATATCCAAAATTTATAACACCACACTTAATATAACACAACCCTACAGACCACTCTTTACCACACGTGTAGATTGGTATACGCAGTGGTCTCTTAGTACAAACGTCATCGCACCCAGCTGCAAAATACTGCTACTGCGTGCACCGTATAATACTCTCTACCCTCCGACATATGACGCTTATGTTATGTCGAATAAAAGATGACACACATTCTGGAGAAATGAGTGGTGGCAAGTTATCTACTCTTACATCACGATCACATTCCACATATAATGGAAATCAATTATCCAATTATGACTCTGTGCTGTCAACACTACACATTACAATCACAAAATAATCAGTAGGAACGCACTTTATTTTTTTGGCTTCGTGCTTGTATTGTGTTCAATATTTAAAACAGACAACAACAACAACAACAGCAACAAAAACATAATAATAATAATAACACTATTTACAGTTTCGCAGTTTTAATACAGAACACCACAATACTTCACTCGCATTTAAGGCCGGCCAATGGAACAGGCCACCCGGTCAGCTGCCCGGGGCATCTAAGTGTTAGGACACTAAGACGTTTTTGCAAGAATGGGAAATATGGTGCTGGTAAACTAGGGTTTTCCACACGCGAAAGATTTTCCCCCAGAATTATCCGTAATTAGGGCACGTGCCCTGAAATATGTTCACTAGCCTGTTCTAGACCGAAAAATTAAATCTTTATCGGTTTGACGGAGAGCCGAATTATTAGCTTGAACGGGGCGCCGTAAGAATGGCACGCACAAAGTGGTCACGTGTCTTGGGCCGGCCCTGCCTGTTACCATTTCCTGGCGTGGTTCCCGGTTCGAACCGTCAGTCACTGCAGTATTAAAAAAATTACGAACTGGGGTCCACTTCAAACCAAGAATTTTTTCTATGATTTATAAGTCACGATTGCCCTGTAATGACAAGGAGTAAGTAACAAAAATCGATACTTTGTCATTTGATAAAATTGTGCAGATAATTGAAATCACCATGCATTAGGTACCCAGTTAGATCTATTTTAAAAATACTTAGATACATTTTTAAATAATAACTGTTTACGGTAAGGATGACTTATAGTTTTGTTTCATGATATTCAATGAGAACAATCCGAGAAAATCATAAAAGTTCGAAACACTATAATCCAAATCACAACTTCGTGTTTGCTGATGGTAATAGTTTAGTGCCAGCGCCATGCATGGAATGGATAGTATAAATTCAGAAATCGGTATAATGGATCTAATTGTTGTTCTAAACCTACAAAATTGTCACTATCACAATATAACAGATTATCCTTTTTGTTCTTAATAAGAAAAAAGGGATAATTTTTAACGTCTTCTGCTGTCAAGGAGTGAGTACTGGCATCTTTCTTTAAAAACTGGCTGAAACCGAATTCAGTTCCTATTCAACGCTGCAAGGGTAGCCGCAAAGTCGGCAATACTTAACGGTCCAGAATGTGCCCCGACGTACTAGCTAAATTTTGGGAGAATGTTTAGCAGGTCATTTGGAGAAAAAATCGACACTGTTATCGAATTGCGCATTAATGAATTCAACTTGATCGAGCTCATGTTTGTCACGATATTATGCCTTGGCTGCTTGTACATTTCGTAGCTAGTGTCTGAGGCTCTCTGGTTATGTTGTTGTAGAAAGGTTAAAATGCTGAATGCATTTTGACATGAAGACTATACCAAGATGTGTTTCGTTTACAATTTCAGTAGTAAAAATACAGGACTGTTGTGTTGGAGTATCGGCAATGACATATCTCCAAGCTAGGATATTCATATATTTATCAAAAGACAATATAACATTTACTACCTATCAACCATAAAAAGAAGACGCATTCTATTTTCCCCACAAGAATATTAAAGAGCACAAAAAAAAACAAAAAAAAACAAAGAAACAATAAAGAACACCTAACGAATTTTAGTCAGTTCTCGGCACAATCATAACTTTCAGTGGATTCAGTTTTCTTCAGGGAGGCAGAAGCACCCCAAAAATAAGCGCGAAACTATTTGCACGATACATTCTTAAAACTGTAATGCACAGTGCAAATCTGTTCAATTGAGTCTGCAGAAAAACTGTTCCTTTGTTTTGTCTATAAGCTCTGCAGTGAAAAGGCAATACTTCTATTACAAAAACCAGTGAGTGAATGGTGAATAGGGTAACAACTGCTGTTTATTTTAAGAATCACACGTCCACGTAAACACTCACTGTGGGCGAAATACAGTTTCAAGGCGTGTTCCCATACTAAAGAAAAGCTCCCATTACCCTCATCAGGTCTGTCCGTCCGACCGTCCGTCCACCTGTCTCCTCCCATGTAATCTAGACTTTCACAGACGGATTTTCATAAAAGCTGAAGCTGGAGGCGTTTATTGTACCTGTCGAGAAACGCGAAATTGTTTTACATTCGAAGGAATATGCAAGTTTTATTGTTGCCGGCGATGTTAAATCGTCATAAAAATGTCCTTTTCGAGTGAAATGGTATAAGACTGTTAGGATAGCCCACGAGGAATGAACATCACGTGAAAACGTCACATTGTAATGTTTTTCGTACATTACCTACCTTGTTATTAATAATGATGGCGTAGTAATAAAACATTGGTCATTTTAGTAACTCCCAGTGCAGTAAAGAAATTCAAAATAGGACACTTTCATATTCAGTTTAGTTGTGACTACGTAACTGTTGCTGACCATTATCAATGGCACGAGTTTCAGCAGTCGATCTCAGCTTCCTGCGAATCTTTCCTGAGCCAAGTTTCGTGTTAACGGACGGACGTTCCAAGAGTCCTAGCTGGAAGGCATGACTGTAGTAATTCATAAGTGTTTAACTCGCCGCTTTTAGCACGTTACAAATACTTGATTTGTAACTCGGATTTAGGATCTTCATCGTTTAAATGATTTCTTCCTTGCATTGTTCGTAATTGTTTAATTTGTGTGAATATCGTACCCTAATTTTGTTAATGGGAAAATTTTGAAATTGTTCTAAATGTCGAGTAATTTCAAGAATGCTACACTCGTAGTTTTTCAACTTTAAGGTTTGTCGTTGTCAAGTCGGTGACCATAAAGATGCCGTCTAATGGGATGTGAAGCCCTGTAGTATGGCAGCAGAATATTTATGTTTCAGAGGAAAATGCTACCTCTACCATCAAAGTAGATAAGTCACATCTGACCTACTACACGGCGTCACTTACCAGACGGGAATAATCTTCGTATTCTTAACATTATCACATTGGATGAGTGACGTTGTACTTAGGCATTCTGTTCAGGCTTGTGCATTGACATTTTAATATTTTTGTGAAAGAGGGATCGTAGTATTTATTACTTTACAGTGTACCTTCATAACAACCTAAAGCTCCCAGAATACATTTTACTATTCAATTTGCATTGTGAATGTAATTATACAAAATTGCGTCAAGTTATTTAAGCGTCCACTCAAGTTACTTCCATATTGTGGCAGTAGAAAATATCAAATTCCCTTATATTTTTTATTTTTTTTTGTGGGAATTTTCCTGTGCTCACGAAGGTTTCTATTTTGCATAACACATAAAATCTGAGGAACTTCATGATTTTTACTTACTAAATATTACTGATATAATAAAGTCATCGGGGATGAGATGAACGCGATGTGCACGGCACGTGGGAAGAGAAGAACAGCCCATACGAAAACTTTGTAAGAAAACTTAAACGAAAGAAATTATCTGGGGGACCTGAGCGTAGATTGGAGGTGAGCTTTACAAATATATATTGTCTTCGTCTAAACCAAATTTTAATGCACCTATTTTACAAAACACGTTACATTGCATATTTTCAGTTTTTCACCGTGCATATTGTCACAATTCACAATAATCACCAACACATGCACACTTTTTCAAATGGCACTATAAAACTTTAATTTGTTAAAATAGTTAAAATCTCCGACATGTTTCGGTTTACATTTAAACCATTTTCAGGGAGCTATTAGTTCATGCTAAAGTTACTTATATCTCTTGTTGGTATGATGGTGTTGTAGTAGCATGTCGTTCCATGTTTTGATGGGTTCGGATGTTATGTTAGTTCTCCTCCTGCTTTACTGTGTCTGATCGTGTACTGTTTGGTATGATTCTAGTTATGTTTTCCACTGGAAGGATTGTCGCTTTGTCTCAGGGTCGTAAACGTAAACCCATCGCTCATCACCAGTGATGTCCATAGACAAGAACATTTCATCGTCGGAGGCGAGCTGATGAAGTTCTGTGCAGATGTTGACGCGCTGCTGCTTCCGCAGCTGTCAGGATTCTGGGCACAAATTTGTCTGCGACATGGTGCATGCCCAATTCTTCCGTCAGAACCCGCTAGCATGTCCCATAACCGACTTCCACCTCCTTAGCAATGTAGCGAATGGTCCGACGTCGATCCTGACGGATGAGCTCTTGAATTCGTGCAACAATTTCAGGAGTTTTGCAACTTGTGGTTCTCACTTATGTTCGACGTCAACTGATGTGCGACCATTCTTGAACTGGGTATGACATTGAAACACCTGTGTACGACTCAAGCTTTGGTCCCAGAAGACTTGTTGAATCATATTGAGGGTTACCGTAGAATTTTCCCAAGGATGGCACAAAAATGTGATGCACACTCTCTGTTCCTTCCTCTGGTCCATCGTGAAAATCGCCACGGGTCACGTACACGACTCCAAACAAACGGGTGTAAAAACTGCCCACGTCATGCTGCCTAAGTGAAACTTGGCACGCTGACTCGCTAAACATGTTAGTCCTACCATCTACCGGTGCTTCTCGCTAGCACAACTGCTGTAGAGATGGCGGCACCAGTACGGAAAATTTAGGATCAACCCATGTAACTGGCACCAAAATCTAACCGGGCTTGAGCTTACGATAAAGATTTTGAAGTCCTCCTGAGAGACTGGACTGATCATGACAAAGACAAGGACTTAGGTTAACCTGGACTAATTATGGAAGTGATCAAGTTTGGTTGGTTGGCTGTCTGGGTTCTGAGCCCAGACGGGCTCCCTAGCAAACTGGAGGTATGCGAAGTTTTTCGGGCGCTTAGGTGAAGCCGACGCGCCTGGGAGAGCGGAGTGCGGGCCGAGACCCGACTTTGCATTGTACACACTGACATTTGCTTTACAAATGAGAAAAATCTCGGAAAACCTAAGTCAGTGTAACCGAAGGGCGCTCAGCTGATATAAGTCGAACGTAATTCGTTTAGTCGACTTGGCCATCGTGTGCGATGGCGTCGAATGGCCTGCTGGTCCCTGCCAACCACGGGTTTCGGGTCAAGCTTCGCGGCAACCCTCGGTCAACGAAAGTATCTGACGATATACCGTACTAGGGGATTACCGAAATCAGTTAAATTTGAGTCAAAGCTATCATTCAGGGCTCTGATGTGGTTTGCAAACAGCAGAATCCCCAGATTTTCGAGCAACTTTCTGTTACTTTCGTACCAGTTGGCAGCGGTAGCGGGGCGAAGACACTTTGATTACAAGACCTGTAGCCTTTGGGCACTGTTGCGAGCAGCGGACCTCCATGCGGGGCACGCATAGTCCATCATGGGGTGTGTGAGCAGTTATATATAGCAGGAGTATGTTTCTAAAGGAGAGATAAGCCTTCCCATTCAGGTGAGGGCTCAGCATACCCATCCTTTGAGAAGCCCCCTTCCTGACTTGATCGATGTGAGGCGAAAAGTTGAGTCGTGTATCTAGGGCTACCCCAGATAACGAGTTGTGTAGACCCATTTCGTTGGTTCCCCAAGAGTGTTACTGATCGGGGCCAAATTCTTCGCGCGTGCCGGATGGCGCTCTTAGGGCCATTAATGTCGATTCTCCATT
>Ga0131853_10008743_pt1 | contig 18471 bp, 7 predicted proteins | sample TergutLab28metaG_FD_92764 | JGI IMG/M metagenome (GOLD analysis project Ga0131853, IMG submission 92764) | Labiotermes labralis P1 segment gut microbial communities from Petit-Saut dam, French Guiana - Lab288 P1 (version 2) (version 2) | ecosystem: Host-associated > Arthropoda: Insects >... | reverse complement strand
GGAACCGTTGCGCTGACCACGTGACACCCCTCTATCCGCAAAAGTTGGCACTAACTTCGCCGACCGGCGGCGGCCGCTCTGTCGGTATAGTTCGCGTGCGGACTAAGGCCACGGAGTTTTTTTCGTGTCCACAATTGTTGCGAAAACGCTGTGCAATGTTATGTTACACGTACATTGCCTATCTTTCTATCCTCATTTCTTATCTAAGAGTTCTAAATTCATTTTGTGTATGACCGTCCGTTTTATCCCATGACTGCTCCGCGGAAATGCAATTCGGCATTTTACATTGTTCTCATGTTCTTTCATTTAACCTGTAAATTTCCGATTCATACTGCATCACACCTATGACACTGCACTTTAAGTAAGGTCTGCTGTAGTATTTCCTCAGTACTATGCATCTTCCAGATCCAACATATTGTTTAATTATATGCTTTTTATCCAACCAATGCACTCAATTATGTAAAATCGTTGAATTGTTAAAAAACAATTAAACTTATAAAAGCCACTCCAACATGTTTCGGTTCACGCATCAGGGAGCTACAATCGGCGCTCTGCTAAAATTTTTAAGAATTCAACGATTTGATATAATTGAGTGCATTACTTGGATAATAAAGCATTTAATATCATTGATGCACGGTTATTGTTTAATTACTTTAATTTACATTTTAAAAGCAACGTGTCTCTCATATCTCACTGTAGTTTAAATTATCGAATTTCATCATTTTAGGCATATGTGCAAAAATTGCGATGGAAGCTGTTATCTTATTTATGTTTGTTCGTCCTTCCCTCTGAAGAGCTGGAGCAATTCTGCTCCTATTGAACGGACATCCAGCAAGTTTTGTGTTCGTTACTGTTACTAATATTTGTCCATTAGATTCAATTAGTGAAACCCTGCATTACTTTATGACAATATCTCACGATATTCCTGTTGGGCTAAAGAACATTCAGAAATAACTTTTACGGGAAATCGATACGCGTATTTCATATGGAGTATATTTATCCGAAAAAACGTACCGTTTAAAGAAATTTAAATAAGTACTCAAGTGCCAGAGAGGCCGAACAGTTGGCAATCCTAACATACTATGGCACCACACAGATACAAATTACATGCAGAGTAATTAACGTAAAAGTGATAACATACAGCCTTGCATGTAATCAGAAGTACGACAAACCAGAAATTTCACAGCTTGTGCACTGTTGTCACGATATTTTTCTCACGAAGCAGTAAACAGTCTTCTGAGTCAATATGTCGTTTCCGTTTTGGTGCAACATATACAAGTCAAAGTGAATACACAATATGATTTTTGGAGCAGAATATATTCTCAAACAAGTACTTAGAATTACTGAAATTAGGACAGTAAAAGGGAGTGGACAAGTCTGGATGCGAAAATTCGAAAGCTCCTATGTGGTACATTTTACATGTACTTTCTACAAGGTTTCAATTATTATATAATTGCAAATTTTTATGTTAAAAATTTGTATTTATTGTGTTCTAATTGTAGACAGTAGCATATAAATATTATACTCTATATTGTAACACAGAATGTCCAATTTTATTATTAAATCTGTGTTTAAATAATCCAATTTAAGAATAACAGGTAATTTTAAACAAACCGTGCGTTAAACACGGAAATAAATAAACTTTAAGGCAAAATATGTTTCCTCTGGTAAATCAACTATGCTGCTTGTTACTGCTGCTTGTTACTGCTGCTTGTTACTGCTGCTTGTTACTGCTGCTTGTTACTGCTGCTGTTACTGCTGCTTGTTACTGCTGCTTGTTACTGCTGCTTGTTACTGCTGCTGTTACTGCTGCTGTTAGTGCTGCTTGTTACTGCTGCTTGTTACTGCTGCTGTTACTGCTGCTTGTTACTGCTGCTTGTTACTGCTGCTGTTACTGCTGCTTGTTACTGCTGCTTGTTACTGCTGCTTGTTACTGCTGCTTGTTACTGCTGCTTGTTACTGCTGCTTGTTACTGCTGCTGTTACTGCTGCTGTTACTGCTGCTGTTACTGCTGCTGTTACACGTATGCTAATCAAGGGAAAGTTTGAGTATAGAAGGATGGTGAGTACTCTACCTTCGTGATGCCTTCCAAGTATTCGCCAGGACAGAATTAAAAAAAATCTGTAGGCAGTAAAAAAGTAAATTTTTCCCATTAGAGGCCCGGTGTGGCCCAGAAGGTGGGTAGAGGTATAGCTCTACTCTTCCATGACCGCGGCACTAGAAGGGGGTGAGTGGTCAGCAGCACGCCCCGGCCGCACTTTACCCGCGGGAAAGACCCGGTACCCATTTTACAGGAGACTGGGTGAGCCCCAGGGCCGGTCTGGACGGGCGGAAAATCTCGTCCCCACCGGGATTCGATCCCGGACCGTCCAGCCGGTATTTAAATCCTTAGGCAGTATTGCAGATATATAAAGATAAAAAGTAACCCAGAAAACTTCTGATAACAGGAATTCTAACCCATCAACCAGAATGTTTGGTAATAAAAATAATTTTTACGTCCCTTTTGCTATCTAAAGATTTCCTTACACTCAACCTACTTTATTCCCCTGAGCTAAATGTGACCCTAAGATGACCTCCCCGTAGAAGAAGCTTCAAGCCCACAACCGATATACACGTTCGTGATGAGGTGTTTTGTCACAAGATTAATCGACTGAATTCCTTCAAGGATTCATATAAACGGTTTTCGAATATACCAAATAAAGACTGTTTTAAACGGTACATCTATTTTGCTCCCCACTTACACGACCCTACATAAATTTTAACTCTACAAACAATTCCCTCCTTTGCGCTAAGAATAATTATCTTGAAATGTGCAGTATTTGAACTGTGAGTCAGGAACACCTTTAACTCGGAGTAAAGCAACTTTAGAACTGTTCTGATATTCATAAAACTTTTTAATAGCTTCATAGCCTTGAATAAATCTAGCGAAAAGAGATGCATTTTAAGAACACAGCACGGAATGGATTTTATTTAAGTGGAGCGCAGTTTTGAGGGGCTTACGTTCTCCGCCTTATATCCCAATTGCAACACGAAGAGAACGGAGACCCTGAGGCAATTGGGTGGCTCACTGGTGGTCAGCCCTTCCGGCCGGAGTCGTTCGGCTTAGTGAATATTCTGGACTCTGTATTTATATAAAGCGGACTTTTTTCTATCTCTTTCTAAGGCCTAGTGCAAGGAAAATTACAATTCCAGCCGAAAATGTTACGATTCATATGTCAGTCTGTGTTCTCCATATTGATTGATTTTAATTGATTCTCCCTTACAAATTATAGCTTTTGAGGTTTCCTATGAATACCGACCGAAACGTAAGGTCCTTTTGACTGCTTTTGCAACGACAGATTTGTTGGACATTTATTGTCGCCAGGCGTACAGTCCGTAACTCCAGTTACTACCTGCTACATGTGCACTATATAAAGACACAGTTTCAACATTTAAGCTTTTATGCATGTGAATGTTTTAAAAGAAGGCAGCTTGTACAGATCAAATGAGAAACATCGGAAGTGCAGTTTTGGCACCATCACAGTATAAAACAGTAATGCTAATGGCATGTTAATGTCTTTTTGTGCCGGTGAACAATCATCTTGTGACCTAAGCCATGGTATAGTTTCGAAAAAAATATCACTTCCATCTTCAGTGTAAAGACTTCGTCTCTAAAGATGAATGCAATGTGTTTGCTCTGAAAAGCTGTTAACTTCTAACCAAATGTCACAAGACAGTAGGCAACAGTACGAGATTCTTCAGATGCTTCCAGTTTTTTAGTGGCAGATTCCTTTAACTCCAAAGCATTAAAAATTTTTCATTAAATGTTTCTTAATTTTTAACTTAATATATCAGTTAATTATTAATTAAGCACAATTATCTTTCCATTATAAATCAATATCTGTTTTTAAAGTTCTCTACATGCGAGCTTTCAGGCTTCGGTCTGTAAGTAATACTGCGCTCTTCTGGGTTAATACTCAGCAAGAATTGGTAAATTCTTACCGACGTTTCAGAGTAATCTGTCCGTCCCATCCAAGAATCCTTGACTCTTGAAGATGGTATCGATATGTTGTCCCGAAATGTCGCTAAGAAATCACCAGTCCTCGCTGCGTAATAACTCACAAGAACGCAGTTCTCATCTACTTCGCGGCGGAAGCCTGAAATCAAATAAAGTAAACATTTGTTTTTGTAAATAAATCAATTTGAGGCACAAATTTTTCATGTATGTTTATTTCTATTCTCTACATGTTTCGGGCAACCATGTGCCCATCATCAGGAGAATTAACTGTATCAATGAAATACCTTATATATGTCACTCTGTGTGGACGACCTTCTGGTATGCAGGTTTGGATTTCATACCAACCTGCATCCACACAGAGTGACATATACCAGCTATCGCATTGATACAGTTAATTCTTCTGATGATGGGCATATGGTTGCCCGAAACATTTAGAGAATAGAAATAAACATACATGAAAAATCTGTGCGTCAAATTGGTTTATTTACAAAGATTATACTAGGATACACGGACAACAAAACATAACAACTTAGTAATTAACCAACTTAATGCACAAAATCTTTTTTTATAATAAGTTTGTTATATACCTCTACATGTTTCGAGCACTGTGTGCTCATCATCAGGAGGTCAAAATTGTATTATACAACATCTGGTATCGTCACACCTGTAGGTGGTCGTCCCGTGCACAGGTTGAGAGAGGACTCTCAGCAAAACATAAAAAGCATTAAAAATTAAACATGTATTTTTCGCCAGTATGACGAAACACAATTGGATTTTTCCGGCAAAATCTGGTGCAGTTAGCCTGAACCACTTTTGAGCCGTGACGTCTGTTGGATACGTCAAGCAATAGATCAGTTCGATAGACTCTGCCACTTCATTCATTGTAGCCTATTCGCTCTACCACTTCTGTTTTACTATCCACTACAACGTCAGAATGCGACGACGAACTGAATTCCACTGAGCATGGTTTCGTGAAATTTGAATTTGGGAAGTTTTACTACAATTTGTTGATATGTTACATTTCTGGTTAAAATTCGACAACAATAAAATACTTCGCATAAAAATATGTGTACTTTTCTGAAATCATGTTGATTGTAACAAGACATCGGAGTGGAGACTATTTCTGACAGAGCTCTGTAGATACGTGCAACACATTTTATGTCCCGTAAGACTACACTATTGTGCAGTGGAATAGCTCAGTCGGTATAGCGACTCGCTAGGAGCTGGACGGTCCGGGGATCGAATCCCGGTGTGGGCACGATTTTCTGCACCCGTCCAGACCGGCCCTGGGTCTCATCCAGCCTCCAATACAACGGGTACTGGGTCTTTCTCTGGGATAAAGCGGCCAGGACGTGACCTTGCTACCCTACCTCATCTAGCGCCGAGTTTAAAGAAAGAAGAGAACTCTACTTGTACAACCCCTCTGGTCCTTCACGGCCTGTTCTAGGGTGAACTTTACCTTTATCTTTAAGGCTACACAATTTTCAACAATAATTACTTTACTGTAAATATTTCACACCGATCACATGCCATTTAACATTAGAGCAATTCTTTCAGTCATTTCTGAATTCATTAACTTAAACAGAAGATATGCAAAAGCACGTACTGAACTTCTTTATATAAAATGATTTACTTCACGCTGTGGTTAATTAAGGACCACCCCATAAAGTTGGATGATGGTGATAGGCTTATTTCCATGTACTTTTACCCCCTCACTAAATGGATATTCTTGGTTAGTTTTAAGTTCCGGTCACTTTACCGAGGACCAAGGATCCCAGCAGCGTGTTTGGATGCGTCTCAGAGCCGTGGATGTGATGGACAAAGAGAAACAGCCCTAACCCTAGTGGAGTGTTCGTGACCGTCATTAGCCACTAAATGAACAAAGGCATTCCTGATGTCTGTCGTCTTGTATTATGTCATGTGCAGTTTGACAGATTCATTCAAACTCTGGTACGTATCTACCAAAATATACGGCGTCACATCCTGTTTATCGCTGTGGCTACTTTAAATCTCATGCAGATATTTGTACTTCGCGAGATCTGAGATTCTCACAGCGATGTTGCTAAAGATTATAGTTGTCTGAGAAATGACACTGTCAATTAATATATCACGACCTTACACATTAGCAGGCTGGAGTCCTCTTCGTATTCATGCTTATATAAGTAAGTAAGCATGCAAATAAGTGAGTGAGTGAGTGAATGAGTAAGTAAATAGAGTAAGTAAGAAGTGAATAAATAAATAAATAAAAATGAGTTGTGAAAAAATTGTTTGTTGTAGCTTTGGGGGTGGAAATTTCAGAATTTTAGAATGGCTAAGTCAGACGAAAAGGACAAAGAAACCCTTCCGTATACCGCTAACCACCCGAAGATATAAAATATTTGGAAGCCACTTCAAAGGGACTTTGTTGTTCAGTATATGCAGGCACCAGTACTGCGACATGTGCAGTGACCACACTTTATCCTCTATCATGTGTATTCGGTCAGTGCCAAGTTGTAATAACAAGAGAAAAAGAACAGAAAAGCTGTGAAGGAACTCGACAGGTCAGGTTTACAAGACTGTGACGTCAGAATCCTCCATAGGCTTCGCGGGCCTCGTCACGTAGACTCTGTCTGGGCGCAACTGGGGTGGAGAATGTGTATGCATTCGCTGAAGTGCTGATAGTTGTGGGAGCTTGTTATAAATCAAGGGTCATTGGTCATTTAGCAATACGCGTGAATTATTACAGCATTCATAAAGAGCAATGACTTCGAAATTAACGGAATACTGCACCAAATTTAGAACAGAGCTGTGATGAATTACTCGTATATTGAGGTTAATGTATTTGGTAAGAGGAAAAGCACTATTGGCTGGCAGTGGCAAGTGAAGTAATGAAGCTATGGGGTCTGCAAGAGATGGAGAATTACTTGACAAGCTGAGCGACCACTAGGTTCTCAAGAAGGACACTTTTCCTTTCAATTGTGTTTGGTGAGGACAAGAAGATTAATTTTAAAAATAGACACCGCGTGGTCTGGCGTAGTGTTAATGTTTCAGAACTGCTCTCTGGAGTGTCCAATTCGCGTCTTTACCGGGACACAAGCTAACATGACTGAGGTCTCCTGCGGTTTTCTTCAGTACCCCCAGAAAATTCCTGTTTAACCCACTACCGCTTCCTTCTAAATCGTTTCCAATTTTTCATTCACCACTCACCCTATAATTCAACAATGAATGGCCTGTGATACTGGCAGTATCGTCCAATAAGTCACGAAATGAGACAGATGCGAAAGCCCTACAACAGCGTAAGGAGGAGCGTCATGCCAAAGAAGTCTTCATTCGCGCAAGTGCTTACCTCTCATCAAATATTGTAAAAGTTACTGGGTAGGAAAAATCACTGTCAAGCTCAGTACATTCGTTGACGTTGGAACTGATACCGAAACTTATTTAGTGCGGGAGGCGACGCTAAACTACACAATATTTGGAGGACTGTAATCCAAAAATATTGATAAAAACCTATGCGTAAAAATGAGAACTCCAGACTTTTAACGTGTATTGTTTATTGTGTTACAATTTCGTTTGTAAAAGAAACAGTTTTTTGAAGAACTTCATTTAGTTCGATTTTAGCTGGACGCAAAGTTTGCCATAAGATGTGGGCTAATTCAAGAGTGGGGAGTGGGGAAAACTACATAATGAGGAGCTTACTGATCTGTACTCCTCACCAAATATTATTCTGGTGATCAAATCGAGAATAATGTGATGGGTGGGACATATAGCACGTAAGGCGAGGATAGGCGCATATAGTGTCTTGGTGGGGAAACCTGAGGGACAGAGACCACTTGGAAGACCCAGGCGTAGATGGGAGGATAATATTAAGTTGGATCTTCAGGAAGTGGGATGCGGGGCACGGACTGGATTTATATGGCCCAGGATAGGGACAGGTGGCGGGATCTTGTAAACGCGGTAATGAGCCTTCGGGTTCTATAAAAGGCGGGAAATTTCTTGACATAGCTGAGAGCCGGTTAGCTTCTCAAGGACTGTGCTGCATGGAGTAAGAAGGTAATTCAAGAGTATCTGAGTAACTCTTAGCTCATCAAGAAAGACTGTGCTTCATAGACTAAGTTAAGCCGCTAATTAGAAAGTTTAGCCCCAAACGTTCCCAACATCAACAACAGGAGGAAGCGGACGTTCTTTTCCCATTCCTCGATATTTTTATCACGTGACACACGTGTCATCCACCCCGATTTACCAATTTGTGACAAAAATAGGCCATTGGCGGAAAAATAGGATTTATAATTTCAATTCACACAACCAAAATTAAAAACTCTGAGATGGGAACAAAAAGTAATGCAACTGCATGTAATATCGGGGAAACGCAAATGGGGGAAAATACGAGTATTTTCAAGAGTATTAGACTTTCACTGCAGGAAGAAACTTGTTATGAGGATTGAAAATATCAATATGGCGACAGCGCACAACGTTTGTTGATGAATCTTCGACGGAGTTCATACGATGGCTCTTATCACTGCATCTTATTTCGGTCTTGTTTTTCTTTTTCAATTTGCTAACTTGTACTCTCATACTTAGAACTGTGTCCATGTAGCCAAGACTCAAGGTACTAATGTTCTAATATACTGCTACATCTGCTCCTTCGGAACCACAGGAAATGTTATAATACGTCAATGGGACTAGGTAGCTGCACGACCTGTCTTCATTCAATTCACACTGCAAAAGTTTATGGCGCAAAACTCAACTTCTTCTTGTTGTAACATACGTAAAGGAAAAAGAGGCTAAAGCTATGATAAACAAGGAGGCACAAAACGTTTGAACGCATACCGATCGGCAAAGAACATGTACTAAAAACAGCGAGGCGGTCATGGTCGGTCATGTGCACCACCCATTTTTGTCGCACTTCTCACTGTACTCCTTTTTCCAGCCACTGGAGCGAGCAGCGGACAGCTCTGGACTGCGATTAAATTTCGTGTATAGCGATAATTCTAGATGATCCGCTTTTGTGTCATTTCTCGCAGTCATAACTAATAGTTCTTAACTTCCATACGTAAACATGGGTTCCGACATTATTTGGAAGGCTGGGCTCACAAATGTGAATTTATACTTCCTCTCCCTATGCAAATGTTTATTCTTTGTTTCGGTTTCCAACCAGGTATTCTGTTACTTTAAATAATCGGAGTAGATTATTCTTGAGATACGTAGGCACTGATATCTTGGTAGCTTAAGATTATGGGCCTATAAATACTACGATTTGCGTATGTGTGATCGAAATTTGCCAGAGCGTGCCTATTAGCTTCCCAAAGCTTGTTTTTCTCACTGTCTGACTTAACTTTGCTAGAGCGTGCCTATTATCTTTCATATGTTTGTCTTTCTCTCTGTCTGTCCGTATGAAGCAACTCGAAAATTAATGAATGGGTTTCACTTCAGCTCGCTATTGGGAAGATATATTAAATGACGACACTTCGTAAATTTCTTAAAAATAAGTCAGAAGTAAGGCACAATTCACATGAAGACCACAGACCTTTGCAAGAATACGTCGAGGTTTTTGGACACTGAAACTCGTGTTTATGAAAGCAACAATTTTTTCACATCTCTTAGCAACTTATGTTTCCAGAAAATCTTCCGGTTTTAGGGATTATTAAACACAAGAATTTTATGTAGCGTAAATATGTTTCTAGAGAAATATTGAAATACTGAAAATGACAGCGTGATTGTGCCACAGTCATTATCACACGTTTATATTTTCCCTCTTCTTTACATGTCTTCTACCTTATGTTTTCCGTTGTGGTGTATTACTGTAGTATTATTTAACACTGTTCTTTACAATAAAGAACGCCGGGAAGGGTCTAAAACAAACAAAGGTAATAATTCACATAATTGTGTTCAAAAACCTAATGAGCTGCTAACAAGACAGCACGCATTACTTAGTATACATACACACATCATTTATTCCTTACGGTTTGTCAAATATTAAAATAAATCTACACTTTCTTATGAGACCACATCTTTGTGTTACGTGTTGTCAAATTTTAAAAGAATGCGCTTTCACACTAATTTGATAAAATTCAGTTTCGGCTTCGTAGGGTAAAAGCAGTCCCATTACAGGCCTGGACAGGCCCAGAGAGTTCCAGGAAGTTAGGGTTCCCAGATTTCGTGACAACGGCACGGGATGGTTGTAGGTTGTCAGCTTTACGCACCGACCGCCTTTACCCCCAGGAAATACTCCTGGTACTCATTTCTGTCAGAGGCTGATTCGACCCCAGGGCCATAGTGCGATCGGATGGATTTTATGTCAATGAAAAATCCATTGACACCAGCTGGGATCGAGCCGGCGACCTTCCGATTTGTAGCACCGCACCTTAACCACTGTGCTACCGCGGTCCCCTATTACATTTGTAGCACCGCACCTTAACCACTGAGCTACCGCGGTCCCCTGCTTCGTAGGGTAGTTTTTAAAATAAACAGAGACAAAGCTATTTAAAATTCCAACCTAATTTGCAGTAGAAGTCCAATTCAAATTTCAATAAAACACACTACGTGAATATTTTTGGAGATTAAAAAACAGATATGTGCTGACAAAAGTATAGGCTGCACTTTTGCTTCGTTTTATGCACTTATTTTTTTGTGCACATACATTGTTGCTTACTGATGAAATATGCCAGGACTCATGACTTTCCAAAAGAGATTTTCCTCACACAATGCGATCTTTGATCTGGAATGTGTTTTTAGCTCGAGCACAAAAGTTTCATGGTTTTGTTTCTCGCTTTCATTAGTGAAGATGAGGGCATTGTATGCCGCTACAGATCGAGAGAAATGAGATGAAACAAGTTTTATGGTACTACGATTTGACAAAAGTAAGAAGGAACACGTTGTGTTCTAATTCACAAAGACAAAAATTGGAAGGAACGCGTTGTGTTCTATTATTGAACGATAGAAAAAAGAGGGAATACTTGTATGCTACTACTGAGTTGCAGGTATTAGAACTAACACGCTAGTAGCTTCTACAGACTGACAGAAATTATACGGAACACGTATACGGTACTAACATGAAAGAAATGATGAGACATGGTGTATGCTGCAAAAGAGAACTGGAAATAAGACGAAAGACGCTATTTGCTACAAAAGAGAGATAGGGATTATATTGTTAGATACAACAGAGAAACAAATAAGACGGGAAACTTTGTTCTATTATGTTACCACACATTGATAGAATTAAGACTAGCGTGTGTGCTAATGGGAGTGAGGGAATTTACATGAAGAAAGTTGTGTGCTACTACATTTGAATACAAAAAGAGAAAACACATTGTAAGTTCCTATTGGGGGGGGGGGTGGTGGGAAGAGAAGTAAAATAATGCAGTCCGTCCGCATATTTTAGTTACCAAAGCAATTAATTTTCTTCGAAAGAACTTGGTCTTAGCGGCATCACCTTAAATTTCTTGAGAAAAGTGTCTTTATTTGGAACTAACTATCTTTGAAATTTACACTTTCTTTTTCAAACTGCGGACAATAAACACATAACTCGCTTATTTTTGTTTATTTGCTAATTATTCCTGGCGGCAATTAACGCATATTCGTCATAACTCTATGGAAGAGAAATTTTTCCGTGTTCCATAGTTCTAGTAATACATTTATCTACTTCAGATAGAGAACAAATCGAATTTTTTAATGGGAATTTTATTTCATAAATGTTGCTGCGTGACAACAAATGAGAGTTATGAAGGTTATAATTGTTTCAGAACAAAACTCCCTTATGATAAGCACTTCATGTTGCATACAGGATGAGTGCGTAAACCTGTGTAAAGTATCTGTGTCTAATCTTATGCCAGTGAACAGCAATTTTTTTGTTTGCAATAACTGAATGTAGCGAATTGCGGGTGAGTAAAAACTAATAGGGAAAGTTTTGAAAATTCTTTGTGGGTCTAGGTCACAATGCAATCAACCTTACACCCTCGTCCTTCTCACTATATTCTGCGTTCCTTCGCATAGAACGATCTACTTTTTTGTAGTATAAACAGTATACTTGTACTTCCTTGATACAAAACCCATTAGCACACTTCATACGGACATATTTGGCAGAAATATGAAACTTTAGTTTCAAAGTTATTATTTTTGCCCTTAGAAAAATAAAAAGTTAATTACGCACATATGTGAGATTATAATTTTCCTTCTCATATACTAACGAGAATGAATTAATTTGAAATGCGGACATTTGTCAAATAAATTTTAGGCGCAGTCGCAACAAAAATTTAAAGGATTTGCTTGTTATTACTTTTAACTCCCTACCGTACAATTTACAGCTTGCTGTTTGTGAGAATGCATTTTGTATTCCTTGATGGATTTTAGTATTGCTGTTATTACTGCTATGCAAAGCCGATTCCAGTGGCCGCGCGGTCTAAGGTGTGGGTCTGCGGCCGCTTGTTTGCTGAGATTGTCGGTTCAAATCCCGCCTGGTACAAGGCTGTTTGTCTGTTGTGATTTCTGTGTGTTTTCTGGTAGAGGTCTTCGCCTTGGCTTATCCCTCGTCCAGATGAGTTCCATCGAATGTAACGTTTCCATCATTTTCGCCTTGTGAGTAGTTTTCTGTCTATTCACATGCATCAACTCGATACAAAATTTGTTGCCACACTGCAGCTGTGGAGACACCAAGCCTTGTATCCCGTCTGGAAATTAATCGACATTTTGTGTTTTTGCAGTTCGTGTCAAAGTCAGCATTCGAACTGCGATATCTCGGTTCTTTTTTGAACAAGAATTATAGCGCCGAATAAAACATGGTGTATTTACAGGACAAAATTTCTCTGAATTCTTGAGATTTTAGCGAGAGAGGACACGCCAGAAATGTTAATGTTTAATTACTTTATTTTTAAATTGAATTTGTAAGAGGGGCTCTATTGAAACCCCACTGACAGAGTTACGCAATGTTTGCTTAAGAAACAATGCGAAAGTGCTGCTCACTATTGAAGAATAGCGTAGAAATGTAGAAAAAGTGCCAACTACGTATGCAGAAATTAAGGTGAAATCTTGCAATAAAGAGAGGAAAGGGGCAGACTAGTTGTGACTAGCTGCCTCCATTTCTTTCTTTATCTTTATATCACAACGAGATGTCACACATAAAGACGGAGATTTCCAAGTTGCGCGATAAATAAAGTTAGACTGGCATATGGCGTGTAGTTTATTGCACGGAACGTCACCAAATGTTCCTGACATCATAAGTCGCACATTGACTTCGCTTTTTTTAGACTCGCCATCCGCCGAATTGCGTTATTTTTAGTCTCTTATCCATAAAAAAAATTCCTACGATATTTATGGCTTACAGGATGTGAAAGACAACAAATATTAGGGAAGGAATAAACTTACAGAAATCTGTAACACGGCTGTCGATAGGGGTGATAACCGGCTTCTTAACTAGTTTCTGCCACTTTTATATTCTTGACTGGTTCTTACGTTCACATCATCTGTTGCCCACGTACCGTTTGAAACTCACCTGCAGAACAAGCAGTAAGTCTGCCTTTGCGCCATTTCAGTTTCTCACTAGCCGTTTTGATGAAGATTCTAGCCGTTTGAGATACATCGCGGTGTTGATTGGTAAATAATTAATGACGTTTCGAGGATCTAACTCGCTTTATATCCTGATTAAGATTTGTTCCCTTTAAACAAGTACAGCGTAACGTATACTACTTAAACAAATAAGGCAATAAGAGACTGCAGCTGTGAATAATTCAGTTTATGTAGATTTTCAGTACTTGATAACTCTTGGTTACGCAGCGGAAGTTGGTGATTCGCTGTTTCCTTAAGTGTCGACTAACTGTAAATAGGGCGAAATAGGGATTTATGTGGTCTCGTCTTATTCGATAAATAATGATAATAATGATGAACCTCATTATACATGTCAAAATCTATGCTCATTCAGAGTCAAAACAAGTTTACACCTAAGCTCATTGCCTTTTTATGGGATGGTTTGTAGTAATTTGCGAGAAACTTTGTTTACGCTGCCTTTCAGTGACGTAACCTACTCGTAAATCACGTGGCCGGTGTAACAACTGCGCTAGTAATTCAGTCCTTGTAGTTCTTCTGTAAAAGCTGGTATTTTTTCACCTAGTCAAATAACATTCCCTGATTTTTCTTGGAAGAAGGATACTTTACTGCCATTTTTACAAGGGCTTGCAACCAATTATTATGAGATTAATAATAATTATAACAATAATAAGTGAAAAATGTTGATTCGATGATATTTCCAAGTACTTTTACGCACAAATCTCTCTCCGCCTAGTTCGTTTGGAATTGACTGCACTAAATTGGTTATGTTGTTTGAGACGTACTAAACATTCAGTAGTTTCTGCATATAAAATGTAAAATTCTGGTTGCTACACTAACGGTAATATATTAATGTCTGGGCATAACGGTAACCTTCTATACAGTTGTTTGAGAGGTACCTGGTATTAATCTCTGTCAAAAATCTGGTCTCCTCATGTAACTTGTCCTTCGTTTTACTCATTCCTTCCAGACAAACTCATGATCGTGCCTTCACTTAGGCCACCACTATTCCTATCCCGAGCACCGCTCATGTTAGAGCTTCGATAAATTATAAACCAAGATTCATTCATTCTAATGATTGTTGTATTTTTCCCTGCAGTATTTCCTCTTTTCAAGGACTGATTTTTTTCCCAACTGTAACTCTGTGCAATATTACAGAACTCTTCTGCTGAAAATATGATCTTGTCCTAGCGTGGAGAACACGCGACACGCAATGTGTAATGGAAAGTGTGCTACAAAAAATGGAAGACATCATATGGCCTTGTCGTCTCCATCGGCGTCACTACACTACGTTTGTCACAGTTCTGTTACACCTAAAAACAGGAAAAGTGCGACGTACACATAACTTCATGGAGCCGAGTTCCCACAGAGAGGTTAATAGTAGCTTAGCTGGCTACAAATTTAACAGCTGTTTATGAAGACCGATCATTCATATAGTGACCCCTATTCTGTTTCATGTGAATACGGTCCAGAACCCCAAAACTATGTACGTGAGATTCATTCTAATATTAACTTTCCATTTTCTGTTAGTTTTCCCAAGAAGTCTCTTTGTTTCGGATTTCTCGACTAAGAATTTCTGAGTAAATTCTTCTAGGACATTTCTCTGTATCGACTGGTAATTACTGCCTCCACATTCAGAGTCTAGGATTCTCCTTGATTACTTGAACCTAAAGACAAACACCTTAAGCTCCTCCGGAATTTTCCTAAAAACTTAATGTTTGTTACAGCGGAATATCCCACAATACTTGAATATTCAAATGACAACAGTGAGAAATCAAATACCGCAAGAAGTTTCGTAAATACAATATTTCTTCTTCTCACATCCATATCTGAGAATAACTGTTTTGGTCCCTCTGTTTACTTAATGGTCAGTCCCCAGCTGCCTATATCCTACACCCACCACACATACATTTAATGTATATGAGTACTGCACAAATGTTTGGTAAATCTGAGTCGAATTTCGCGTATTTTAAACTACGAATTGAGAGTTAATCTAGAGCTACTGAAGGCGATCACGAATTTCCTTCCTCATGACTTCCAGTTTAAAGGCCCACATTATAGAGTATTATGTCCCACACGCATAACCTACGTCCCAACCACTAAGCAGTCCACCTGATCTAAAGCGACCATAGAAACTAAAAGAAGGGGTTCCATGGTTTCCATACTTCCGTATTTAAGCATATTATTGCATTAGAAGCATATTATTGCATTAGAAGCATATTATAAATGCCAAATTTCGGATCATTCTAACGTAAATAAAATTATTGTACTTTTATTTTATTACAAAAGAATTTTCTAATCTTCCATCTTTAATATTATTTTTTGTTGTTGTTGCGGACATTTAATAATTTGTTTAGTTTATGTTTAAAATTACAAAGTTGAACGTGCAGTGATAGCGTAAATTTAACCGTTTATCCTTTAATTGCATATCAGTAATTTCTTCTTCATTTGAATACAGTTATATCCGAGTGCTATTCTCTTCTTTGAGTGTCTTTCTTACTCGCCTTCTTCATGCATTGTTTAACTGGGTTTTTTGAAACTTGTTTCTGCTTGTTATCATAGACTACTTACAGTAATAAAAGTGCACCTTTGTACAGGCACTGAGGCTCTGTACAGGCCGTACGGCCCATAGGGGGAGTAGAGGTATAGCTATAATCTTTCTTGATCACGGCTCTAGAAGGTGGTGAGGGGTCAGCTTCACGCCCCGACCGCTCTTTACTCCTCGGGAAAGACCCGGTATCCATTGTACAGGAGGCTGGGTGGGCCCCAGGGCCGGTCTGGACAGGTGCGGAAAATCTCGCCCCCTTCGGGATTCGATCCCCGGACCGTCCGGCCCGTAGCCAGTCGCTATTCCGACTACGCTACTCGGTCCACTACAGGAATATAGCTTGTGTATAAATTAACTAAATTGGTATTAGTAAATAAGGTATATTTGTAATGATAATTTTATGAGATACCACTTGAAATAATAAAATATACTCACAGTGTTATGTTGCAAAACTGCTGCTCGTATTGTGCAGGGGTCAGCGTAATTACAAGTGCGTGGCCTGGGGTGATATTGAATGCAAATCTACCTTAAAAAATAAGAAGACACAGAAGGTCCAAATAAATTGCACCCTCGTAAAATGACTTTAAACTTAATTCAAACAAAATTGTAACATCATCGCAAATAGTTCCCCGGCTTACGTTTTTGCCCCAGACGCAATATGTCAGGCAAAGCGCTCAAGTTCGTATGTAAGATGATGAACATTTCTTGCAAGTTGCTGAAATCGCGTGTTGGGATCTCATGCTTCGACAATCTTCTCGAATTTCGAAAGCAAAGTGCCCTTGAGAAAGCTGAGGAAACTCACCCTAAGCCTAACGAGAAGACCATGAATTTCTAAAAAATTTCTGACAGGCTTAGATTCATCGATGCTGGCATCAGTGTGGTTTGAGGACAAGTATTTAAAAGAGAAGCAAGCAGAAATTAGAAAAGGAACCATGAAAAATATACCTTTATATCGTCAGACATTTGGTTCTTCATTTATTCATGTTATCTTCAGGGACTGTTACCTCCCCACGGCTATTTATTGGACATTTGAGGTGATTATTTAGATATTCCGCCTACAATTCCAAAGGAAGTGTGTCCCTCTGAGATTGTCATTTCTTTGTCGTATAATACATTTTTTTAAAGTTCCTCCTGGATGTAAGTATAATTTTGTTCAAAACAACTTGACTCTAACCGCACTCCTCATTTTAATACAGCGATTGTGGAAAAATGTATCCCGCCTTACGTGTTCTTGATTAACATCACCATTCTCAGAAGTATCTACAACGTAAGTTCGGAGGTGGATGGTATATTGGATTTTGAAAACTACTGAATTTTGAATGTTATGTATGTTACTTTATTTCATGTTTTATTCTTACGTTTTCGACCTTACAGATAATTCTCAGAGGTGTTATTCATTATGATAAAGTTGTTTATATCGAAATTAGATACCGGTCTGAAAATAAAACATTTTTAGTTTCAATCTTAGTTTTTGCCTACTCGTCAGTGAAATATGGATGGAGGCTACATAAGAAGAGTAAGGCCATATGAAATGACAGTAATAGGAAATTGGAGAAAAACTGAAGTATATATTAGGGGTTTACATTATCCGCATTTTTACCAGATGGGGCCGGGAAACCGTCCTCCGTATTATGACAAAGTTACGGTCTGGACGGTCCGCGGTTTGATTCCCGACAGGAACAAGACGTTATCTCTTGAGAAAAAGTGTCCAGACCGGCTATGACCTCCACACAACCTCCTATTCAATTGGCACCTCTGTTTTTCCCCGGAAGTAAACCTGTCGGGGCGTGAATTTTACCACTGAACTACGCCTAGTGTTGAGGTTAAGAATAAGTGTAGCGAAGCATCTACTTCCCCTAATCGCCTTCATGGAGTGGACAGGGACAATTTTACGTTGTTAATTCTTGCCAAATATTAGACTGATGATAAGATGAACGGTGTGTATACCACGGATGAGGAAATTTAAGGAAACTCGCCCTTAAATATCCGTATTAATATGATCCTCCTCGCTATGCCGTCTTCGCCAAGTGACATTTACTTTCAGAATTTTCTATACGGTTTTTTTGGAGTTTCCATCTGTAGCGTAGGCTCCATTTATACATAAAAACACATAACACGGACCACTGTATCTAAGTTGCCTTGTCGCATTTTATGTCCTTTGTATTTCCGGCTCGCTCTTGTATCCCGAGTGTGGTTGTAGACCGAGGGGCAATATCTGCTGGTGTCTAGGGGGGGGACAAAAAAACTTTGGAAAAACTGAACTTGTTTTTTAATGCGTGGGTGTGTGTATGTGTGTGTTTTGTAATGTGTGGGTGTTTTGACAATTGTGTGGGTGTTTGTACTTGTATTGGTTGTGTTTCGTATTGTTTGTACGGTGTTGTGTTATTGTTTGTACGGTGTTGTGTTATTGTTT
>Ga0131853_10008742_pt1 | contig 18473 bp, 13 predicted proteins | sample TergutLab28metaG_FD_92764 | JGI IMG/M metagenome (GOLD analysis project Ga0131853, IMG submission 92764) | Labiotermes labralis P1 segment gut microbial communities from Petit-Saut dam, French Guiana - Lab288 P1 (version 2) (version 2) | ecosystem: Host-associated > Arthropoda: Insects >... | reverse complement strand
GCGCTAGCCGAAGCGATCGAATCGCTCGAACGCGACGACACGCTGCGAGCGATCGTGCTGCGCGGCGCCGACGGCGCATTCTGCTCCGGCCTCGACCTGAAGGCGGTGCAAGCGCATCCGGCGGGGATGGCGGGTTTCCCGGCGTACTGGGACCGCGTCCACATTGGCCTCTTACGCAGTCGCAAGGCATGGATCGTCGCGCTCGAGCGCCACGCGGTCAACGGCGGCGCCGCACTGGCATTGGCGGCCGATCTGCTCGTCTGCGGACAGAACGCCTTTCTGCAGATCGGCGAAATACGGATCGGGATGGCCGCGCCACGCAACATCGCGTGGCTCGCGCTGCGGCACAGCGAAGCGCTGGCCGCACGGTTGTGTCTGCTCGGCGATCGCGTGCCGGCCGCGGAACTGCTGCGCCTCGGCATCGCCACGGAAGTCGTCGACGATGCCGAGACGCTCGCGCGCGCGCGCGTGCTGGCCACCACGATCGCCGAGTATTCCGCACACGCGGTCGATGCGATCAAAGGCGGCATCCGCGCAGCGAGCGCGCGCATCGCGCCGGAGCGCTGGCTCGAGGTCTGCCGCGACGTCAACGAGAAGGCGAACCATGGATGACTTCGACGAGCTGCGTCGGGAGGTGCGCGCATTCGTTGCGCAAGCGCTGCCTGAAAACACACGCGAAAAAGTCAGGCTCGGACTCGAAATCAGCAAGAGCGAAACGGTCGAGTGGCAGCGCCGCCTGGCCGAGCGCGGCTGGCTCGTGCCGCACTGGCCGCGAGCGTGGCAAGGCGCGGACTGGAGCAGCGCCAGGCACGCGGTGTTGCAGGAAGAACTCGTGCTCGCGCATGCGCCTGAAACCGGGGGCATGTCGATCGGGATGATCGGCCCGATTCTGATTCGTTACGGCACGCCGGCCCAGCAGGACTACTTCCTTCCGCGTATCGTCAATCTGGAACACTGGTGGTGCCAGGGCTACTCGGAGCCGAACGCCGGGTCCGATCTCGCGTCGCTGACCACGCGCGCGGTGCGCAAGACACGCGACGACGGCACCGACGTGTACGTCGTCAACGGCAGCAAGATCTGGACGTCCTACGCGCAATACGCCGACTGGATCTTCTGCCTCGTGCGCACCGACACCGAAGCCCGCACGCAAGAGGGCATCAGCTTCCTGCTGATCGACATGCGCAGTCCCGGCGTCAGTGTCCGCCCCCTGATCGGCATCCATGGCTGGCACCTGTTCAATCAGGTGTTCTTCGACGATGTCGAGGTGCCGGTCAGCATGCGTGTCGGCGACGAAAACGCCGGCTGGACGATTGCGAAGTCGCTGCTCGAGCACGAGCGCCTGAATCTGGCGCGCGTCGCCGAGAACCGCCGTCGTCTCGCGAAGGTCCGCGCGATCGGCGCCGAAGTCCAGGAAGCCGGCGAGCCGCTCTTGCAGCGCCCCTGGTTTGCGCGGCGGCTTCACGAACTCGAAGTGCGCGTCGAAACGCTGGCCGCGACGGTCTTGCGTTTTCGACGGCTCGAACGCGCGCGCGGCACGCTCGGCCCCGAGACCGGGATGCTGAAACTGCTAGGCAGCCGACTGATCCAGGACATCGAGAATCTGGCCGTGGACGCGCTCGGCCCCGAGACGCTCGCCTACGATCGGGCCGCGCATTTCGAGCCTGGCGCCACGCAGCCGGGGCACTGCGCCTATGCGCCCGCCGCCTCCGCGCGCCGCTTCGTCACGCGCGGCTACACGATCGCGGGCGGTTCGAGCGAGATTCAGCACGAACTGCTGGCCAAGCAAGTGCTTGCGCTTTAAGAGGCCACTCACGATGAACGAACACGAACACGACGAAGATCGTTTCGAAGAGCGCCGGATGCTGCAGCACAGTGCGCGCCGCTTCGCGGAACGCGAATACAGCTTCGCGCAGCGCAAGGCCGTGCTGGCCGAACCGGATGGCTTCTCGCGCGCACACTGGCGGACCTTCGCCGAACTCGGCTGGCTGGCGCTCGCACTGCCGCCGGCGTGCGGCGGCCTCGGCGACGATCTGGACCAGGCGTTGCTTGCCGAGGAGCTGGGCCGCGCCTTGACGGTCGAGCCGTGGCTTGCCAACGCCGCGTTGTGCGCACCGCTACTTGCCGCGAGCGGCGATGTTGAGCATACGGCGCTGGCCGAACAAATCAGCGTAGGTGGCTTGATGGCGGCGCTGGCGGCCTTCGAAACACAAGGCCGTCACGACGCGTTCGACGTCGCGACGCGGGCGCGGCGCGGCGACGACGGGCAATGGCAGATCGACGGCGCCAAGACGCTGGTGCTGGGCGGCGGCTGCGCCGACTTGCTGCTGGTGCTGGCGCGCACCGACGGCAAGCGTCGCGATACGCGTGGTCTGACGCTGTTCGCGGTGCCCGTCGCGACACTCGGCGTTGCCATCGAAGCGCGCCCCACGTACGACGGCCGGCAGACCGCGACGGTCACGCTGCGGCGCGTGTCGCTGCCCGACGAAGCGCGCCTGGGCGAAGTGGGCAACGCATGGCCGACTGTACAGGCGGCGCTCGATCGCGCGACCGTCATGGCCTGCGCGGAGGCCGTCGGCACAATGGCTCGCGCGTTTGAACTGACGCGCGAATACGCACAAACGCGCCGGCAGTTCGGCCGCACGCTGAGCGCCAATCAGGTGGTCCGTCACCGGTTGGTCGATCTTTACGTGAGCATCGAGCAGGCCCGGGCGATTACCGAGGCCGCCGCCGCGGCGCTCGGTGCCGACGACGTCGCCCGCATGCGTGCGGTTTCGTATGCGAAGGCGTTCGTTTCGGGCGCGGGCCGCGCGCTCGGCGAAGACGCGGTGCAACTGCACGGCGCGATCGGCATGACGGACGAGATGGAGGTCGGCCATTGCTACAAGCGCCTGGCCGCGCACGCGAATCTGTTCGGCGATACCGACTGGCATCTGGCTCGGCTGCAGGCACTGGAATGCAAATAAACGGGGCATCCAACGAGGGAGTTTGGAGATGAAAACGCGTACGGAACAAGAGTTCAAAGCGCTGATCGCGAATTTGCGAGACTTCATTGAGACTCAAGTGATTCCGCAGGAGCATCTGTTGACGGAGCGCGGCGCCGATGCCGATACGGTGCATCGGGCCACCCTCGAACTGCAGGGCCAGGCGATGGCACGCGGGCTCGGGCCCGCTCGCGGCCGCGCCGCTAACGGCGGGCTCGAACTCTCGTGGGAGGAGTGCTGCAGCTACCTGGAGGAAGCCGGCCGCAGCTTTCTTGGTCCGGCTGCGCTGCAATGCGCCCCGCCCACGCAACCTGATGTGTTCGCACTGGAGAAGCTCGGCTCGCCGGAGCAACAGCAACGCTATCTGGAGCCGCTGCGTCTTGGGCGGATCCGCTCGTGCTTCGCCATGACCGAGCCCGCGCCCGGTGCAGGCTCCGATCCCCGCATGCTGGCGACGACCGCGCGCCAGTTGGAGAACGGCGACTGGGTCATCAACGGCCACAAATGGTTCATCTCCGGCGCGGCGCATGCGCAGGTAGCCATCGTGGTGGCGCGCACGGAGACGGGCGCGTCATGGTTCCTCGTCGATACCGATACGCCGGGATTCCGCCTGGAACGCGACATCCCGAGCATGGAGCCGTTCGACATCGGCGGCCACGGTGAAATCACGCTGGACAACTGCCGTGTCCGGGCCGATGCGCTGATCGGCGAAGTGGGCCGCGGCTTCGACTATGCCCAGTTGCGGCTCGAAGGCGCGCGCCTGTTCCACTGCATGCGTTTCGTCGGCCTCGCATCGCGCGCCATGGACATCGCGCAGGCCTATGCCACTAGTCGGGAGTCCTATGGTGTGAAGCTGGGCGACCACCAGATGGTTCAAGCCATGATTGCCGACGCACACATCCAGCTTTACGCGTCGCGCATGATCACGCGCGACGTCGCCCGCCGCCTGGACGCGGGCGAATCCATTCGCCATCACTCTTCGATGGCCAAGGTATTTGTCTCGGAGGCCGTGTGTGCCGTTGCCGATTCGGCAGTGCAGATTTGCGGTGCGCTCGGCATCTCCAACGACACCCCCGTGTCCATGATCTATCGCCTCGTGCGGCCGTTCCGTATTTTCGATGGGGCATCCGAAGTGCATCGCTCGGCGATTGCCCGGCGCGCGCTGCACCATCAGATATCCGCGTGACTTGCGCCCGCTCGTACTACCAACACCGCTTCATACAAAGCCGTATCAGGAGACATCCATGCCGCTCGACAGCTTGCAAACTCGCCTGCAAACCCGCCTGAGCCGCCGCCTCGGCATCGCCCATCCGGTCTTCGGTTTTGCACACGACCCGGCAGCGGTCGCGGCGATCTGCAAGGCGGGTGGCTTTGGCGTTCTGGGCGCCACGCGCCATACGCCGGATGAAATCGCGCAGGAACTCGCCTGGATCCGTTCACAAGTGGGCTCCCGGCCTTTCGGCGTGAACCTCGTGCTGCCGACGGGCATGCCCGAAACGAACGACCGCGCCGCCATCGAGGCGCAATTGCCCGAGACGCACCGGGCTTTCGTGCGCAGCATCCAGGAGAAATATGCGGTGCCTGCCGCGACCCACGCCGGCATGCGCTCGCGGTTCGTGCGCTCCGAAGAGTCGGCGCAAGCGCAACTGGAAGTGATCATGCGCTCGGATGTGAACCTGCTGGCCTGCGGCATCGGCTCGCCGCTGGAGGTCATCGAGCGCGCGAAGGCGGCCGGCAAGCTCGTGCTGGCGCTGGTGGGCTCGCCCAGGCACGCGCGCAGCGCCCTGTCCAAGCCGATCGACATCCTGGTGGCGCAGGGCTATGACGCGGGGGCGCATACGGGCCCTATCGGTACCTTCTCGCTGGTGCCGCAGATCGTCGACCTCGCGGGTGACGTCCCCGTGCTGGCGGCCGGCGGGGTTGCCACGGGGCGCCATCTGTTGGCCGCACTGGCCATGGGCGCTCAAGGCGCATGGATGGGCACGGCCTGGCTCGCGACCGCCGAGCACCACATGCATCCCGTGATTCGCGACAAACTGCTCGCCGCCGGCAGCGAGGACGCCGTGATCTCGCGCGCCGACAGCGGCAAGACGCTACGCCAGATTCGCAGCGCGTGGTCGGAAGAATGGGCCGCTCCGGGCGCACCGACGCCGTTGAAGATGCCGCTACAGGACATCCTCGTGGGCGATCTGCTCGGTGCGATAGAGGAACACGAAATTCGGCCGCTCATGCACCACCCGGCGGGCCAAAGCATTGCCTACTTCAACGAGGTGCGCAGCGTGGCCGAAGTCATGAGCGGCATCGTGGACGAAGCACGTGCCGCTCTCGCGCGGCTCGCCGATGAAAACGGCGCACTTGCGGGCGCCGATGCTGACTCTGACGCGGCAGCAGACTGAGCGAAGCAAGCTGGCCTGGCGGCCGGGAATCCATCGAAGACCACAACCCCATTACCGTCCCATGAGGAACAGCATGCCCGACTCCGCTCCCACCTCGACCGGCCCACTGCAAGGCGTGCGTATCCTCGACATGGCCACGGTGCTGGCCGCCCCGTTCGCCGCCACGCTGTGCGGCGACCTGGGCGCCGAGGTCACCAAGCTCGAATTGCCCGACGGCAGCGATACGCTGCGCCACATGCCGCCCGTCATGGGAGAGCATGCGCTTTACTGGAAAGTCACCAACCGCGGCAAGCGCGGCATTTCACTCGACGTGCGCAAGCCCGAGGGCCGCGAACTGTTCTTGAAGATGCTGCCGCGCTACGACGTGCTGGTCGAAAATTTCCGCACCGGCACGCTGGATCGCTGGGGCCTCGATCTCGCGACGCTTCACGCGCACAACCCCAGCCTGATCGTCCTGCGCGTGACCGGCTTCGGCCAGACCGGACCCTACGCCAATCGGCCCGGCTTCGCGCGCATCTTCGAAGCCATGAGCGGCTTTGCCCACCTCACCGGAGAAGCCGGACGCTCGCCGCAGCACATGAACCATCCGTTGGGCGATGTGCTGACCGGCGTGTTCGGAGCCTTCTCGATCGCCGCAGCCGTGGCCGGGCAAGCCCGCGATGCTGACGGCGTGCGGCGCGGCTGCGAGATCGATCTCGCCGCAACCGAGGCGCTGTTTCGCACGCTGGAACCGCTGGCGGTGGAGTATCAGATGATGGGCGTGGTACGCGAGCGCACCGGCGCGCGGGCCACCTACTCCGCGCTGTCCGATATCTTCGGCACGCAGGACGGCCAGTGGCTGACCATCGTCGGTACGGGCGGCAGCGCTTTCCGGCGCATCTTCGACGCCATGGGTCGAAGCGATCTGCTCGAAGACCCGCGCTTTGCCACGACCGCTACGCGTCTAAAGCACTCCGGCGAGATCAACGGCCTCGTGACCGACTGGTGCCGCAGCCATACGCTGGCCGAACTCCAGCAACGGCTGACACAGTTCGCGGTGCCCCACAGCAAGGTCCACTCGATTGTCGATACGCTGGCCGACCCGCAGATTCAGGCGCGTCACGCCGTCATTCAGCTCGCCGATCCGGAGCTCGGCGCGATCCCCGCGCCGTGCGTCGTGCCGCGCTTTTCCAACCATCGCGCGCCCACGCCGCGCAGCGGGCCTGGCGTGGGCGAGCACAACGAAGACGTCTACGGCGAACTGGGACTTGATCGTGCCGCGCTGGCGGCGCTGCGCGAGCGCGGCGTCATATAGCGGCGCATGCGGCCATCGTTGCAACGCCCGGAGAAAGTGGACTCGCCCTATTTCGACAACGCTCTCGCTTGCAGGAGACACAGCCTGCTGACGCTATCGGCAAAGGCGTCGACGGAGACGCCCTGAGACTTGTACTTCCAACGCTTGACGTACCAGTCCTGGATCAGCGCCTGGAAGTGCGACGCCACAAGCTGGGCCTCACCCGCATCCGCCACGCCGCTCTCCATCAGTTGCCGGCCGATCTCCTCCTGGAAGTGAAGCTCCGCCTGTCTGGCGACCGCTTTTTGCTGGCCGGACAGCCTGCGAGACTCCATGAACACGAAGTAGAACCACGGCTGCAGCAGCTCGGAAGCGAAGATGTGGCCGCGTAGCATCGAGTTGAGCCGGACCAGCGGATCGGCCTGCCCCGCGAACCACGTCGGCAACGTCGCGCCCACGTAGCGCACCACGTCTTCGATCATGGCGGACAAATCATCCTTGCTCGCGATGTAGCCATAGAGCCCCCCCATCGACAGACCGGTCTCGCCGCACAGATCGCGCAGTGTCATCGTCGCGAAACCGACTTTGTTCGCGAGATGAAACGTTGCATCGAAAATTTTCTGCAGGTTGTCATGCGCTTTCGCGGCACGCTTGACGGTGATGCGGGCGTCGTGGCGCTGCACGATCCGCTCGAGCAGCGAAACCTCATCGAGCGGCGCCGCGCGGCGGAAATCGGCGTAGGTGAAATGCGGTGGCAGCGACAGATCCATAGGTGCGAAGTCTGTTGACGAATCGACAAGCCGCATTGTACATTCATCGAAAACCGAGCGAGCGCTCGTTTTTATTTGGAGGATGCTGCATGACTCGCCTCATCAGCGAACGCGAACTGGCGTTCCTGCTCTATGAAGTGCTGGATACGGAAAAGCTCGCCGGCCGCGCGCGCTACGCCGACTATTCCCGCGACGCATTTGACGCCATCCTCGCCGCCGCGCGCCGCCTGGCCGTAGATCATTTCTCATCGCACTACCACAAGGGCGACGAGCACGAACCGCGCTTCGAGTCCGGCGCGGTCAGCGTCATCGAGGAAACGGGCGCTGCATGGCGTGCCTTCGCAGATGCGGGTTTTCTGAGCGCGCATTGGGATGCGGAACAAGGCGGCCTGGGGATGCCCGAAGTTGTTCTGCGCGCGGCGCTGGCGCTGTTTTTCGGCGCGAATGCCGCGACGGCCGGTTACGCCTTCCTCACGATCGGCGCGAGCAGTTTGCTGCGAACGTTTGGTACGGAGGAACAAAAGAGACGCTACCTGCCTGCAATGGGCGACGGCCGCTCGGCCGGAACCATGTGCCTGACGGAACCCGGTCAAGGATCGGCGCTCGGCGACATCAAGACGAGCGCCGTTCTGCAACCGGACGGCAGCTATCGGATCTTCGGCCAGAAGATGTTTATCTCCGGCGGCGACCAGAATTTCACCGACAACATCGTGCACATGGTGCTCGCAAGGATTCAAGGCGAGCCGAACGGCGCGAAGGGCATCTCGCTGTTTCTCGTGCCGAAGTGGCTGATTGACGACGATGGAAAGTCAAGAGAACGAAACGACGTTGCGCTCTCCGGCCTCCTCCACAAGATGGGCTGGCGCAATACGACCTCCACCGTGCTCTCGTTTGGCGAGCGTGACGGCGCCGTCGGCTATCTGATCGGCCAGAAAAACGGTGGCCTCGCCCATATGTTCCAGATGATGAACGAGGCACGCATCGGCGTGGGCTTGATTGCGGCGAGCCTGGCCTGCCGGGGTTTTTCGGAGTCGCTCGCATACGCGAGGGAACGCCGGCAAGGACGGTTGCCTTCGCAGAAAGATCCGCACTCGGAGCAGGTCACCCTGATCGAACACGCCGACGTGCGCCGGCTGCTCATTGCGCAGAAAGCCGTCTCGGAAGGCGCCCTTGCCCTCTGCTTCTATGCAAGCTCGCTGTTCGAAGACGGGCACACGCACCCGGATCCCGCTGAACGTGAGCGCGCCGCGTTGCTCCTCGACCTGCTCACGCCGGTCGTGAAGTCATGGCCGGCCAAACATGGTTGCATGAGCAACGACATGGCCATGCAGGTGCTCGGAGGTTCCGGATACACGCGCGAGTTTCCGCTCGAGCAACTGTATCGCGACCAGCGGCTGAATCCGATTCACGAGGGAGCGGAGGCGATACACGGAATCGATCTGCTGGGGCGAAAGGTATCGATGCGCGGTGGCGCCGGTTTGCGCGCGTTCTGCGACACGGTCGAAGCGGAGATCGCGCTCTCGGCCGGTCATCCGGGCCTGCACGAATTCTTGAAACCCTTGCGCGCGGCGTTGACGCGCCTCGACACGCTGACCGCTCGCCTGACCGCGGCACAAGCCGATGATCCGGACTTCGCACTGGCCAACGCCACGGTGTATCTGGACGTATTCGGAACCATCGTCGTGGCCTGGTTGTGGCTGAAAGCGGCGCGCGTGGCCTGCAACGCCCTCGAAACTGCCACGGGCGACAGCCGTGCTTACTACAGCGGAAAGGTCCAGACCGCGCGCTACTTTTTCAAGTGGGAATTGCCCGCCACTCAAGCGCAGTTCGATCTGCTCGAAACGTTTGAAAGAACACCCTTTGACATGAAGGACGAATGGTTTCTATGACTGCACTCGTCACAACTGAACGCCGTGGGCGCATCGCGGTAATTCGGCTCAATGCGCCTCCCGTCAATGCCTTATCGGCATCCGCACGCACTGCACTGTTCGATGCCTTGACAGCCGCCGATCAAGACCCGGACGTCGTCGGCGTCGTGCTCGCCGGTGAAGGACGCTGCTTCTGCGCCGGGGCCGACATCGGCGAGTTCCAGAATGCTGTTGCAGGCGCGGTGGAACACGGCCGGGATCCGGTCGAGTTGACCGCACTGATCGATCAGTTCACGAAGCCCGTCGTGGCGGCCATGCACGGCACGGCGCTCGGCGGTGGACTCGAATTGGCACTCGGGTGCCATTACCGCCTGGCGGCGACTGCCACGCAGCTTGGCCTGCCTGAAATCCGGCTCGGCATTTTGCCGGGCGCGGGAGGCACGCAGCGATTGCCGCGCCTCGTGGGTCTTGAACGCGCGGCAAAAATGATTCTTTCGGGCGATGCCATCGATGCGCAGGACGCCCTCGCAGCGGGTCTTGTGGATGCCGTCATCGACACCGATCTGATCGCGAGCGCCATCCGCTTTACCGAAGGCGTGATCGACCGCGGCGCTGTGCTGCCGCGCATACGAGACCGGAAAGTTCAGGAATCCGATTTTCCCGCTGGATTTGGTTCGCACGCGAGTACCTTCGTACGCGATCGGCATATCCCCATTACGACGGTCGAGCGGATCGTGCAGTGCCTCGAAGCGGCAGTCCGGATGCCGTTCGACGAAGGCATGCGATTCGAACGGATGCAATTCGACGCCTGCAACGCGACACCGGAGGCCGCCGCCCTGCAACACGGATTTTTCGCAAGACGCAAAGCGCTTTCCATTCCGGGCCTGTCCGCTTCGACGACGACCCGGCCGGTCAGCCAGGTTGGCGTGGTCGGAGGCGGAACCATGGGGCGAGGCATCGCTTTGAGCTTCGCCATCGCGGGATTTGCTGTTTTGCTGGTCGAGACGAGTAGCAGCCGAGCCGATGCCGCCATCGAGGCAATCCGTGCCCTGGTGGCGCGCATGACAAAGAGCGGCAAGCTCACGGTTGAACAGGCCGGGCAGATCCTCGGGTTGATCACGACAACGACAACGCTCGACGATCTGCGCGAAAGCGACCTGGTCGTCGAAGCCGTGTTTGAAGACATGGCGCTAAAGGGTGAACTCGCCACCCAGCTTGGCGCGATATGCAAACCCGGGGCGATCATCGCCAGCAATACCTCGACGCTCGACGTCAATGCGCTGGCGCGCGCCAGCGGCCGGCCCGACGATTTCGTCGGCATGCATTTCTTTAGTCCGGCACACGTCATGCGGCTACTGGAAATCGTTCGCGGGGATGCGACCGGACCCGATGTGCTCGCAACCGTCGTCGCCGTTGCGCGCAAGCTGGGCAAGGACCCGGTCGTTTCAGGCGTGTGCTACGGATTTATCGGCAATCGCATGCTGGAGCCTTATCTGAGGGAAGCCGAAGCGCTCTTGCTCGAAGGCGCGACGCCGTCGCAGATCGACCGTGCCATCGAGGCGTTCGGCATGGCGATGGGCCCCTGCCGGATGCTCGATCTCGCCGGTGTCGACGTCGCAGCCAAAGTCGTGATCGAGCAAAATAGAGCGGGCGCGCTTCCCGACGATCCCACCTACCGCATCGTTTGCCGCGCACTCAATGAGCTTGGCCGGCATGGCCAGAAATCGTCGCTGGGCTTCTATCGGTATGAGGGGCACAAAGCGGTCGATGACAGCGAGAGTCTGCCGATCATCGCCGAGCTGGCGGCGCAACACGGTGTCGCGCGCCGCGCGGACATCGAAGACACCGAGATCGTCGAGCGCTGCTTGCTGCCGCTGATCAACGAGGGATACCGGATTCTGGACGAGGGCATCGCCTACCGCGATTCCGATATCGACGTCGTCTGGCTCTCGGGCTATGGATTTTCGGCTGTACGCGGCGGACCGATGTTCTATGCGAAGACGCTCGGGACATCGAACATTGCCCGTCGCCTGACGAGCTACGGTCAGGCGCTCGGCAATCAGCACGACTACTGGACACCCGCGCCGTCGCTCGCCGCGATGTGATCGCCCTCTACCACCGGACAGGAAAGCCGCCATGAAGGAAGCCGTAATCGTTTCAACCGCCCGTACGCCTATCGGCCGGGCATGGAAAGGTAGTCTCAACGCGATCAAATCGCCGACGCTGATGGGGCACGCGTTGAAGCACGCCGTGTTGCGCTCAGGCGCTGCCCCCGATGAAATCGAGGACGTCATCGTCGGGACGGTGTTATCGAGCGGAACGGCAGGCATGAACCTCGGCCGCAACGCTGCATTCGCAGCGGGACTCGGCCACGGAGTGCCCGGACAGACCGTCGACCGCCAATGCGCATCGGGCTTGATGGCCATTGCGATGGCGGCAAAACAGATCATGATCGACGGCATGTCCGTGATCGCGGCCGGCGGCCAGGAAAATATCTCGGCGGAGCAAAAGACCTATCTGGATGCGGTCGCACGCGCGGCGGACGATGAAGTGAAGCGGCAGGTGCCTCACGCTTATATGCCGATGCTGCTGACCGCCGAATACGTGGCAAAGCAATACGGCATCACGCGAGAGCAACAGGACGAATATGCCCTGCTCTCCCAGCAGCGCACTGCGCAAGCCCAGGCGAATGGCTATCTGGATGCCGAAATTGTGCCGATTACGACACGCATGGCCGTGATCGATCCCGAGACGAAGGAAGTCGCCTACCGCGACACGACGTTGTCTCGCGACGAAGGCAACCGCCCCGAGACGACGCTTGAATCGCTGTCGGCATTGAAGCCGGTGATCGAAGGCGGCTCCATTACGGCCGGGAACTCGAGTCAGCTATCCGATGGCGCTTCGGCGTGTGTCTTGATGGATGCCGACCTCGCATCTCGCCGAGGTATTCAGCCGCTCGGTATCTATCGAGGCCTTTCCGTCGTCGGACTCGCCCCCGAGGAGATGGGAATCGGTCCGGTGCTCGCGGTACCGAGGCTGCTCAAGCGGCATAACCTGAGCGTGGACGACATTGGCCTCTGGGAATTGAACGAGGCATTTGCGTGCCAGGCCCTCTACTGCCGCAACAAACTGGAGATCGATCCGGCCAGGTTCAACGTGAATGGCGGCGGCATCTCCATCGGCCACCCGTATGGCATGAGCGGTTCCCGCCTGGTGGGACACGCGTTGCTCGAAGGCCGGCGGCGTGGGGTGAAATACGTCGTCGTGACTATGTGCGTCGGGGGCGGTATGGGCGCGGCGGGCCTGTTTGAGGTTCTGCCCTGAATGACTCGCCGTGAACGTCCTTCCGATGGCTAAAGCATGATGACCGAAACTCCCTTCGAAGCACCCCGCACCGCCCTCGATGTCGATCGGCTCACGCACTATCTTCAGCGGCACCTTCCCGGCTTTTGCGGCCCGCTGCAAGCCACGAAATTCTCGGGCGGCCAGTCCAATCCCACGTTTTTGCTCGAGTCGCCGGGTGGCCGCTACGTCCTGCGGCGCCAGCCACCCGGACCGTTGCTCAAATCCGCGCATGCCGTCGATCGCGAATTCCGTGTCCTGAGTGCACTCGGTATGACGGCAGTGCCCGTCGCGCGCGCGTTGCATCTGTGTGAAGACCGCGATGTCATCGGCAGCATGTTTTATCTGATGAGCTACGAGGAAGGACGCATTTTCTGGAATCCGGCCCTGCCCGAACTCGATCGCGGCGTGCGGCGAGACTATTACGAGTCGATCATCGCGACACTGGCTGCACTACACGGCGTGGACGTCGATGCGGTAGGTCTTGGCCACTACGGCCGCCGCGACAATTATTTCCGGCGCCAGATCGAACGCTGGACACAGCAATATCGAGCCGCAGAAACCGCAACGATCGCACCGATGGAAGCGCTGATCGCGTGGCTGCCCGCGCATTGCCCCGCCGACACGCAACGCCACTCGCTCGTACACGGCGACTTTCGCATCGACAATCTCATCTTCGCAAGCGATGCGCCGCGCGTGCAGGCCGTTCTCGACTGGGAACTCTCGACGCTCGGCGACCCCATGGCGGATCTCGCGTATTTCTGCATGTGCCTGCGTTTGCCGTCAACCGGAAACGTCATGGGATTACGTAACCAGGACCGCTCCATTCTCGGCGTTCCCGATGAGCCGGAGATGCTTGCGCGATACTGCGAGCTGCGCGATTTGCCTGAGATCGCCAACTGGAACTTCTACCTGGCGTTCAGCTTCTTTCGCCTCGCCTCCATTGCTCAGGGCGTAAAAGCACGTGCTCTGCAGGGCAACGCGTCGAACCGGAACGCGCACGAGGTGGGCGGGATGGTCGAACTGCTTGCGACGCTCGCAATGGAGCTTGTCGCCTGAAGCCACGCGTCGGTGACGCGATTGAAACAACAAGGCAGCAACTTCCTGGATGCGTAACCCAAAACGCGGTTACGCATCCGCCTCACATCAGAAGCGGTGATCGACACCCAGGCGTACCGCGACCTGCCGCCCGGTTGCCGACGGGTTAAAGCCGCTGATCGACGCTACCGCCGGTTGACCCAGCGAATCACGTCCCGTCGCCTTTTGTGCGACCGCCAGTGCATAAAGCGTGGTGCGTTTCGAAAGGCTATAGAACGTGCCAAGATCGGCCTGCATGTACTTCGCGCCACCGTCGCCATTGACGGAATTACGCGTCGTATAGTGGACTGCGGTACCGATCATCCACTCCGGCGTCACCTGCGTCTTCAAGTTGAGTTCGAAGTTGACGAACGACGCAGTGCCCGTGTATTGCATCGGATTCGGCGCAGAGGTCGTGCCCAGGCCTTCGAAACGTGTGTTCGTCACGACGGCACCCACGGTCACGGGATGAAACGCCAACTGCACCCCGCCGCCCAGGATCTGCACCGTGCTCGCCGAGACATAACCCGAATCCACCGGATACGCCTGCGGACTCACCGCGCTCCCGAACGAACCGAGGTTGTTCACCGTCTCATCGCCCTTGCCCGGTACGTTTCCGTAGAGCGAGACGTTGGGATCGCGAGCGTTGATGTAACCGGCCGCAACCGTCACCGTACTTCCCGTATAACTCGCACCGAGCGCCCACACCTGATTTTGCGTGAACTGTCCGGCTATGCCCCCGAAGCTGTACATGCCGCCAGCCTGGAAGCCGTCGAACGAGGGCGTGCGGAATTTAACCGCATTGTTGATGCGGCTCGTGTTGCCGAGGCTGTCCACGTCGTCGGGCATCGCGCCCATATAACCGGCCCACTGGCCGACTGCGGCCATCGGCTGAACGAAATCCGTGTAGCTATCGTACTGGCGGCCGGCGGTTACGGTGCCCCATTTCGGCGACGTGAGCCCCACGAAGACTTGCCGTCCGAACATCGCGCCACCCTGCAGGGCCGCACCGTTGCTCATCGAGAATCCATTCTCGAGGGTCGCAATCGCCTGCAGACCGCCGCCGAGATCCTCCTTGACCAGCATCCCCCAACGGGTGCCGGCCGGGCCGTTGGTACCGCCGTCGCTCAGCGCGAATTGCGAACTTCCAACCGGCCCGGATGCGGGACGTGCGGTCTGGGTATTGTTGGCGTAGGTGAAGCCGAGATCGAGTACGCCATAAAGCGTGACACTGCTTTGTGCATACGCCGATGAGCAGGCGAGCGCCAACGTGCTCAACGCAAGGTACCGATATTTCATCCGAAACGTCTCCTGTTTAATTTAGTTAACCTAATTGATTTATTAAAACCATTCACATGAAAATGCGAATTCAGCGACGATCCGATTTTTCTATCGAATCCCAGATAGTGCTGCCATCGGAAAGGGTCCTGTCATGCCTCCCGGCGGGCTACCGAGCAAACAGGCGGCATTGCATAGCGTCCTTCGAGGAATGACTTCTGCGGATGGTACAAACGAATGATCAGATAGAAATGGCCTTCGGCCGGAGCCGGGAGCCAGTTCGACGTCGATGCGGGGGCATCGTGCTGGATCTGGATTCGCAGACCGCCGTCCGCGTCAAAACGAAGGTCCGGCGTGCGGTCGCCGATCGCATAGCGTCGAATCGGATTGTCGATGAAGAAACGGTCCGCCCCGTATAGCGATATCGACCACATCGCATCGACCGGCGGCAATTGGCCGGACGCGAAATAGATTTCGTACTGTCCATGGCCGTCGAGATGATTGCCCGCATCGTCGAAGTCTGCGACCGCGTAGACCGCCTCTTCAGCGGCGAGCGCACCCAGCCCCTTCATGGCGGTACAGGCGCGCTGCAAATGACCATGCCCATAGCGGCCAAGCGCGAGGCTGTAGATCCAGGGCCGACGCGTGCGGCTCTCCGTAAATGCCGTGATCAAGTATTGCGTGTCCGCATAGCCGAGCCGCAATCCCTGCCGCACGGCCTCCGGCAGCGCGGCCGCATCGACCGATTCGTTGCGCCTCACGCCGACACGCGCCAGCATTTCGACGAGCGGCGCTTCGTCACTGCCCGCCGGGAAATCGAGCAGCGAATTGAAAACGTTCTGGAAAAAATCGAGCGCAGGGTCGCCGGTGTCACACCAATCGCGCACACACGCCGGCCCGGCGCAGTGCTCGCCGTTCAGGCGGAACGCGCTCGCGGCGCCGCGGGCAGCCTCCAGATCCTCGTCGCCGCGCACGAGCACGCGACCAATGAACCACACGAGGTGGGTCGGGCATTCGATCGGCGCCCCCGCTCCCTCCGGCACGATCTGGCCAGGCCGGTGCAGCACGAAGCGCCCGCCAGCCGGATCGACCGTGCGCGCACTGAGGTTCACGAAGTTGTTCGTGAACGCGTCGAGCAGTTCGATGACAAAGTAGCGGTCGCTTTCGATGGCGGGAATCTCGAGCAGCACAGGTCCGTTCGACAGATCGATCCAGCCGTTCAGATAGAGAAAGTCGTTTGCCGGCGTAACGACGTCGCGATCCTTGTGCGTAAACGGACGTTTGCTCAGATGGAACTGATTGAACGCGATCCGCATCGGACTCTTCGAATGCGGCAACGTGTGCAGCGCGCAAGTTCTCACCACCTCGACAACCGGATAGCGTGACAGCGCCAACATGCTGCCCGCCATCCTGGCGAGTTTCGTGCGCGGGTCTTCGTTCGAGTCGGCAAGCGTCTCGATCTCGCTCATTGTTTGGTTGTACATATCAATTTACCCAGAATATTCTCTAGTTCAACGTTCCCACACAATCGCGGGGATGAAAGCCGCGGACGCGGTGAAGCGGTTAGCCCCGATTCCCGGAACCGGAATCGACAAACGTGATCACGGCGTCGGCTGCGACGAGACCGCTTTTCGTCACGATGAAAGGGTTGATCCCGAGTGTGTCGAGCGGGGTACCCAGCGCGATGCAAGATCGACCGGTTCCGACAAGGCGTCGAGTAACGGCACCGCAGGTCTGCCCTGCACTTCGCGAGCACGCACGTTGACCGTACGAATACGGCCCGAAAAGCCGCGCTCCCGTATCCTTCGTGCCGTCACTGCTCGCCGGCCGCGAGCGGCGCGCTCATGCTGCGTTGGGCGCGCCTCGAAGCGAGTGCCGCGAAACGGCGTCGATCGGCGGCGGGATTGATCAGCAGCATGCCGACGATCGCCGCACCAATCGCGATGACGCCCGCCAGGGTCATACCGAACCGATAGCCCGCAATGGGGGTTGCCGCGTGGTCGATGATCTGGCCCATCACGGCCGGCGTAACGAATCCGGCCAGCGTCGTGATGCAAACGTTGATGCCCAGAACGCCCCCGCGCTGCGCGACCGGCGCGACCTCGGCAGCAAGCAGCCCCCCTGTCACGAACGTAAACGAGGTGACCGAGAACGCGATGGTCAAGACTGCGACAAGCAGCGGACCCGGCGGCAGTGCGGGCATCAGCACCAGCGCGATGCCCGACACGGCGACGACGGCACTGCCGAGCGTGCCGCGCGCATGACGGCTCGACACACCGCGCGCCATCAACCGATGCGACCACCATCCCAGCAGCGGCGACGCCACCATCAACCCAAAAGCGGGAAGCACGGCGATCCAGCCGACTTGCGTCAGCGAATAACCGTCAACGCGCACGAGATAACTGGGCAGCCAGATCGTCTGTATCGTCAGCAGCGCATAGGCGGCAAAACCGGTCAGATTGGCGCCGACATAGGTGCGGCACAGCAACAGCTTCCAGAGCGGCAATTTCGCCGCCAACGCATCGGGTTCACTCGACGCCGCCGCGCCGCCATGCGCGCCATGCGATTCAATGCGCCCCTCTTTGCCGACGAACAACCAGACCACGCTCCATACGAGCCCGACGACGGCGAGTACCAGAAACGCGGTGCGCCAGCCATGCGCGACGATCACCGCGGTGATCGCCGGCGCAACGATGCCGACCCCGAATGCCGAACCCACGGTCAACACGGCGGTCGGCACGGCGCGTTCATGGTCCGGAAACCACTTGTACAGCGAGTGCAGTGCGACGGGATACGCGGGCCCTTCGCTCGCGCCCAGCAACATCCGCGATGCAACGAGCGTCACCGGCGTGGCAACCAGCAGCAGGGGAATCTGTGCGATCGACCACGTCACGGCCATCGCAAACAGCAGCCAACGTGTCTGGATCCGGTTGGACAGCAAGCCGACGGCCATCGACGCGATTGAAAAGAAGGTGAAAAAGCTGGCTGCGATGCGACCGAACTCGGTGTGGCTCAGATGAAGCTCCCGCATGATCGGCTCGGCAGCCAGCCCGATCAGCGCCTTGTCGGCAAAGTTGATGGCGAGGAAAAAAAACAGGCTCATGGTGATGAGCCACCGTCGACCGATGCTGCCCGTCTCGAGCTTCATTGCGCCTCCTGTCTCCGCTACTGTGCTTGTCTGTGCCGCTTGTCTGTGGCAGATCGGACCGGGCATTCCAGTTCCCGCACCGTAGATTGGACGCCTTCAGAATAAATAATACAATTGCATTATTTGCATGGAATCAATGCGAAAGATGAATTAGTGCAGCAGTGGGCAGGATGGCCGCCGGGATCGACCGTCGATCAGCGTGCTTATAAGGTCATGCCGCCGGAAACTTCGATCACCGCGCCATTGATGTAACTGGCCTCGTCGCTGGCGAGAAACGCGTACACGTTGGCGATTTCCTCCGGTTGGCCGAGTCGGCGCAACGGCACCTGCTCGCGCATCT
>Ga0131853_10008739_pt1 | contig 18474 bp, 12 predicted proteins | sample TergutLab28metaG_FD_92764 | JGI IMG/M metagenome (GOLD analysis project Ga0131853, IMG submission 92764) | Labiotermes labralis P1 segment gut microbial communities from Petit-Saut dam, French Guiana - Lab288 P1 (version 2) (version 2) | ecosystem: Host-associated > Arthropoda: Insects >... | reverse complement strand
GGGGAGGCCTAGGCGTAGATGGGTGGATAATATTAGGATGGATCTCCAGGAGGTGGGATGTGGGTATATGGACTGGATTGGGTTGGCCCAGGATAGAGACAGGTGGCGGACGCTTGTGAGTGCAATAATGAACCTTCGGGTTCCGTGAAATGCGGGGAAATTCTTGACTAGCTCCAAACCAGTTACCTTCTCAAGAAGGACTCTGCACCATGGAGTAAGTAAGTGAGCCCTTCAAATGGCCAAACGGCCATTAAAGTGGACAGGGGGTGGGGATTTAATTCCGGCACCAAAGGGTTAACAGAAGTGGATTATTCGAATGCTCAATGAATGAATGAATGAATGTTTAAAAGTATGGTCTCTCGCTACTACATGTTTTGGCCTATCTGTGAAATCATCAAATTTAAAAACTGCTAGTGTATTATACACTACCAGCAAGTTTTAAATTTGATGTATGAATTCCCCAAGGATGGTACAAATACCCCGAAACAAGCAGCAGTATTGGAAGACTATACTTTAAAATGTGATTGCTAACTTGTGCATTGTGTTGGTTTCTTAAAATTAGTATTACACAAGATACACAGACTGAATAGTTTCAAAATAGTTGGTTTCATTGTTTCATTGGTTGCCTAATAGAGGGCCCAGTAATCTGTATTGGCATGTACATATTTTATTCTGGAATTCCAAAATATATTCTGTGTGTAATTAGCAAACAGTTCAGTATTGTTACAGAAATATTTACTTAAGCATTGCCCACATTTAGGTTCATAAAAAAATGCTTTGTGCTTGGGAGATGGTTTTGTCTCCTATTTCATGTAAAGTGAAATCCTTCAGTGCATGTAACTTCAAAACAGGTCCATTCTCTTGAAACTTTGTACACTGACTGTTCCTTTGTCCACAAAATGGAGAGAGGATATGGTTCTAGGAATAAGTTGCAATAACCCAGTCAGTACAGTCACTAGGTTATAGGCTGTACAACCCAGAATTTGATTCACAGCAAGGCCACAAGAAATTTTCTGTGTTCCAAAATGTTGAAACTGGCTTTAGGGCCCACCCAGCCTCTTATCCATGGGCAGCAGGGTTATTTTTCCCGTGACTAAACTGGCCAGAGTGTGAAGTAGACCACTCACATCCACTTAGCGCTAAGCTAAGGGAGCAATATCTCAGCTCCCCCATACGCCTTCATAGAAAGCACCAGGACTTACCTTCACCATACATGTATTTTCATGAAGATAGGATAGGATAGGCTAGAATACAAAGCTGACAGTTCATTTCTATTTCCGAACACTTGCACTCCCAACTGCCTTATAGGCTCATCATCCACTCATGCCTGCCCAGCAATGTATAGGCACTTTTGCAAAATTATGAACAGTGACTATTAGCTTCATCATGTCTGTCCATCCGTCCATCCACATGGAACAACTCAGCTCCCACTGAAAGGATTTTAATGAAATTTGATATTTGAGGATTTTTTAAAAAATTCGTCAAGAAAATTCAAGTTTCATTAAAATCAGACAAGAATAAAGGGTACTTTATGTGAAGACCAATATCATTGTATATCATATCTTGCTCATTTCTTCTTAGAATGAGAAATGTTTTGGGCAAAAGTTACAGAGAAAATTAAAACACACATTTTGTGTTCAGTAACGTTTTTTTGGAACTTGTACTGTTTATGAGATAATGTGGAAAAATAATGTACAGCAGGGCAGTCCACAGATGACAATATGGCGCATGCGCATTTCATGCTGGATACCTAAGGCTACAAATACAAACACTCAGGCTGTGAAATACTCATTGCTTTTCCACTGGAACAATGGTTGCACGAATGTGCCTCAGTTTTACACTATACACACATTGCCTGCCCTGTTAAATGTGTGGTTTTCACGTGATCAGAAAGAAGCACAGGAAGAATAGCTTGTCTGCCAGGGAACGAAAATTCATTGCAGATACACAGTCTACTGGCAAAAGAACAAACTGCATGGTCAAGTTACTTTTGGAATAAGAAATTATAATGCATGCCAGCAGATGCTGTTCATGATAGTGTTGGCCAAAGAAATTAGTAAACAAACCTGAACAGAGTAGCAAACAGGTAAATGCAGGATACGCCATTTTAGGGAGGACAGAGTTCAATAGGAGTGGTAATGTGGCAAACCTGAATTATTCACTGTTCTTCATGTCAAAAAACAAACTCACTCAGTTTCTTCATATTATTGGTGTTGATGGTTTTTATTACTTCCTCCACACAGTGTTTACAAGTGGCGACTTTTACATTGACATAATCTGACTTTATACATTTAATTTGTATCAGTAGTAGATTAAGCATTGAGTGGGGGTCAGTACAGAAAACATTAAATGAAGAAATATATATTTATATATATACATATACACACACACACACATATATAATAATTTTTTTTAAGATCCTGCATTTCTGTTTCCCATTCTTCATTTTAAAACAGTTAAACAACGAGAAGGAAAAAAGTGAATTATAGATCTTGAATCTAGTTACATCTGTTTTTATAGCAATTACAACATATGTCTCACTAATAGTTTTCTTACCTTAAGTGATCACAACAAGAAATCACAACTGTAGAATCATTTGGTTTAAGACCATATGATAACACTGAAGCTAAACCTGGACTTCGACATAGATTTCATTACTTGATTATAATCACCTAAAAATTAAAATTAAAAAAAAAAAGTGTTTTCCATGACTGTTTTTTTAAAATTTTCTTTTCTTCCAGAATAAGAGTCTACTAAACTGTCGCTGAACTATTCAATTGCGGATGCACCAAGACAGTTTCTGTACGACATCCCATTACCGTAGCCATTAAGCTTTGACAGTACGCTTTCCAGATTCTTGCTTGGTGTCAATCATGTGGATGCGTATGTCAAACATTCCTGAGCAGCTGTACAAACTCATTCGAGCATGAATTAAAATTTTGAAGAGATTAAAAAAGAACTTAAATATGAACCAGGATAGCAGATTTGTATAGATTTAAATTTCTTTCCACTTAAATAAAATTTTAAAATTTTGAAATGTATCAACAGCTTCCAAAACTTTGCGGTACAAACGTAACAGTAGTTAAGTAAGACCATAGTTTGGAAATCCAGACGTATACAGGACGTTTAAAACAAACTGAGAACCTTACTGTTGACTGTTACTGCAGACAATTTATACCTCTTTGTTGCTCTTATTAATTTCTGTACTTGTTCAAAACCTACTGCAACTTAACTGCAATTGATTGTGGGTTTGAAGCCAGTTTAACTTGTCCTGATTGGTAAAGTCCTGGTCATGCTAGGGAGGATTAATTGTGTCTTCACACTAAAGCAGTGGACCAGATGTTAATAATTGTGATCTTTGATGAAGAGTCCTTGGTCTGCAGCTTGACCCTGTACACTGCCTGCCTGGTATTGACCTTTGGCTGCTGATCCATTAGCCTGAAACCATTAAAGGATTATCATACAAACTGAATGCTTTTTAATAATGATCATGATAATGATGATACATCATCGTGATCACTGTCATATATGATATTATTCCTATTGCCCCCTGACAGATGATAATGATATTTAAGCCATTTTAGCCCAGGGTGATTCCTGTGACAATTTTGGGGTTTTCATCTGCTATTGCTGAAGGTACAGGTCTTCTGGGCAGTGACACTGTGTTGTTGGTTGAACAGTTCCCTACATTTCAAAGTGCCTTCATCTTCAATACTTAGTGGTCCAAAAAGAACAGTTATATCAAAAAGTAGGGTATATCACTCAGGTACAGTGGTAAAAGGATAGGAAGGCTGGCAAGCCAGTGGGGGTGGTAGTCATCTGCACAGGGTGCTGTCTTGTAACTGCTGGGATGTGTGTATGGTTCAGCTACATGGAAGGGGGAGATGGAGTAAGAATAATACAGAAATAGCACCAGAATTTGATAACTTTTTCATCCCTTTCAAACTTTTCACTGTTCACAGTATATTCAACAGAGGTTCCTAATGTGGTACACTACCCCAGATTATAAAGGGTACTATCAGTGGTACATGACACATAGGGTTACTACATGTCTGTACTTTGTCCACTGCCTCATGTTCAGTGACATGAGCATAACATTTCTTAACCTGGATCTGTTCCCATCCTCAGGTGAAATGATACTGAGGCAGCTCTGCTCTTTCTGACAGAAATAGCTGCTTTTGAACAATGGGCAGTTATGTCACTTAACTACATGCATCTAGGATCAGGTTTATTCAAGAGGACAAAATAAAAAAAATCACAATCAAAATTATGGCAATATGCATGTAGACAAACAGGGCTGAAAAAAAAAATCAAACACTTCCTAGAACCCAGAAACAGAACATGTATATGTAATTTTTGTTTGCTACATTTTAAGTCACAGTTGTCACTCTACGGGCTCTGAACAGTACTATTCTGCCTCCTGGTTTCTCAGCCTTCCCATACCACAGACTTCACTATTCTGGAAACGGCACCACTCCCTCTTCCCTCTCTGACAGGCCACATGTCTTGCAACCTACCTACATATCAAAACAGATCCCTGCCCTTATCTCATCAGAGCTAATTTGGACCCAGTTCCTTCAAACTTGAAGATGGAAGCATCCTGCCTCTCCAAAACATCAGCATCAACTCATTTCTACACAGTGTTAAAACCCAAAAGTCTATGTTCTACACACATGTGGCAAAAGACATTTAACTTTATTACTCTGTATGGCACCAATTTTTAAGGCACAATGCTCCCTTCTGAAACAGTGCATTATGATACAGACCTTTCATCAGTCATTTGGCAATTCTGTTGTTAGCTCTTATCATAATTTTTTCCAGTATTTTAGGTATGGTTAGTTCTCCTTTAAACTGAAATAAGAACATGACTAACTGAAAAACAATTACAAAAATCAGGATATTCTAGTAAAAACTAAAAAACCAATAAATATTAGACTGTGTCATAAAATAGCATGCCAGAATGCAATTAATTGTGTAAAGTTAAGGCAGCAAAGCAGAACAGTTCTCTGTGTCAAAATCATGCCTTCAAGACTACAGATGGCTTTGTATGAGCAAAGACAGAGAATTATAAACTGTCTAAAGCAAAATACACAAAACAGGGAAGAAAAACAACACCAGGAATACAGCTATACAGCTTAAGAGATATATGAAGACCAAGTTATTTTGTTCACCCAATCCCTTCTCACCCTCACTACAACAGTTAACCCTGTGATTTACACACAGTATAGTTCCAATGTTTGGGATTAACCAGGGTGGTTTAAACAAATATAAATATTGGAATTTATTTTCAATGTAAATTGATTATTTGGTTCCAAGACCTTATAAAATACTAGTAGCAGAAGTAAAAAATAACCTCAAAATCATAAAAATCATGCAAGTCTATTTTTTGTAAAATAGAGACACATTTGGAAGCATAAAATGCATTAAGTAATTGAAGGTGAGTGTCATTACATACAGCTCAAATGCACTCCACCTCACTTAATGACAGTCAGAGCTTGACTAGGCTGACAGTGATCTACTCAATATCAAAAAAAAAGGGAAGTCAACTCACCAGCACATGGTCCCATCAAGATTTATGGAATCAATATTGAAACTTCGAAATCCCAAACATTGAGATTCACAAACATGGAGACTAATTTATTTGGCGTGTGTGTCTCACGTATGCACTTCGTATGCTTGTACTGAAAGAAAGTCTTTACATGAAGTATTTTAACTATACTTACCGTACTCGTTCTTTCCCTTTTTGCAACGAAAAATATAAAATAACATTAATTATCGCACTAACTCAAAATTCTGTAAGCGTGATGACAGTCCATAAATCCAATTGGGTAATATCCATCAGCATCATTTACTGTATATCTAAGTCAGTAATTCTGCTTAGAAATGATTGTTGTGGTTAACTGGTTCAAACTGCTTCTTCAAATCTGAGAGGTTGGGGTTTAAGTCTGAGTCCAGAGGCTAGCTATTATGATTGACAGTTCATAATTTTTATTTCCTATAAGGAGATGCTAAGACATTGCCTTATATTGCGTTACTACAGCTTCATTCTACAGACCTTTCAATTTATCATTAATCCTACATTTTGAGGCTAAGTGAATTTCATATGTTATATAACCATAAAAGAAATAAATACAAGACAGGCAATGTACGTACAATGTAGCACTGAGGCACATTCGTGCAACCACTGTTGCTGTAGAAAAGCAACAAGTATTCTCAGTGTATGTCTGTAGCCTTAGTTATCCAGCATGCAACGCGCATGTACTGTACTGTCATCCGTGGCCTGTTGGGCTCTCAATATTTTTCCACATTATCTCATAAATTGCAAAATTTTCTACCAAAAAAAAAAGTTATTGAACACAAAATGTGTGTTTTTATTTTTCTACAACATTTGTCTCACACATTTCTCATTCTAAGAAGAACTGAGCGAGATACGATTATCAATGCAGATTGATCTTCACGTAAATGACCTGTTACTCTTGTCAGATTTTAATGAAATTTAAATTTTCCCAACAGATTTTTTAAACATACTCAAATATCAAATTTCATGAAAATCCATCCAGTGGGAGCCGACTTGTCCCATGAGGATGGATTGACAGACAGACCGATGGACAGACATAGACAGACAAACAGATGGACATGACAAAGCTAATAGTCGCTTTTCACAATTTTGTGAACACACCTAATGAAAAAGAACACGTCTTGATGTGAAACGCTTAATACAGGCTAACAGCAACAAGCAAAAAGGTTCTGGAGGCCTTCTCATTCTACCAAGCAGAGCCACTTCCTATTCAGTTGGCACACAGGACCCTCTGTAGTGTCCTGACTCCACGGAGCAGAGTAATTCTTCAAAGACAGCAGTTTTTCATCTAGTCAAGGAACTTCCTAACTTTTAGAGACTCAAAAGGTTCATTACCATATTCACAACAGCTTGCCCTTATCCTGAGCCAGGCAACTCCAGTCAGTGTCCTCTCATTCTGTTTCTTTAAGACACATTATATTCCTACACATGCCTTGGTCTGCCAATTGGTCTCTTTCCTTCACATTTGTTCACCAAAGCTGTGTATGTATTTCTCTTCTGCCTCATTTATGCCACATGTCCTGCCAAACTCATTCTTCTTGATTTTATCAAATAGTATTGGGTGAGGAATACGACTTATACTGAGCTTTGCTTACTGAACTAGTGGCTTTTGAACTGCATAAATGACAGTATTAAATTGAAAAATGAATGTGAATAACAGTTTGATGGTCAGTGGAATGCAACAACAATGGTCAGTTTTAAAGTATAAACCAACACTTACATGGAGGGACTAAGAAAAACTTGAGAACAGTCTCCAAAAATACTGTTTGAATATCCCAAGGTACAGTTTATTTTTAAATCAATATTACAGAGATGGTATTGTGCATTATTGCATAATTTATGAGAATAATTACGAAAATGCAATAATTACAGCTTATGTGATTACCACCTGAACACAAAGGACCCCATTTCACTGGACTCCAGCAGGTTGCATGCCCTAAACATAGGTCTGGCCTAACTCATAATTATGTATTCATGGTCTGAGAGGACACTGACAGTTCCCAATTGTGATTTATGGATCATGTCTTCACTAAAAAATATGACATACAAACCATGAGCTGTGGTGGAGTAAAGTCAGTGTGAACTAGAGATGATCTAGTAAGAGTGATTTTTGACAAAGTTGGTATCAACTGAAGCGATGTTCTTAACAGAGCCAGCCACATACTTGGCTTGGCAAGCCAAACCATTAGCCTGCAAGATACACAGCAAGAAGCATGCTTTCAGCAATATACAGCAAACAGGTGCAGTAGTGAGAATAATTAGTTCAATATCATGCTATGGAAACAATGCTAAATAAAATTCAGTAAGGCACTTGCATCACACTCTTCATTATTTAAAGTCAGGTCTGATTTGGTGCACAGCTTCTAGTATTTTTACTGGTTTAAGGCAGGGATTGTCACGTTCTGCTACAAAATATTTTCACAAGCAATACAAAAAGAAATGAAGCAAACAGATTTAAGGTATTAGCAAGTCTCATTCCAGTCTTTGTAATGCTCTACATTCTCAAGTACACTCACATCAGTGAGTGCATACCTTCTACATACCTAATAATGGAAGTCCCTTCTATTGTAAAAGTGTTATTTAATGCTGAGTGTAACAGCTGAAAACTAATGTGTGATATAAACCACTCTGGGGTGTCAATGGAAACAGGGTTGAAGTTTAAAATTTGGCAGACAAGGTTACTTTCTCCAATAATTCACCACTGAATAACAGCTGCTTTCACAAATTACTTTCATATGATAAATTACTTGCGTCAGCATTTAACCGCTGTGATAACATTTTAAGCGTTTTATGAAGAATACCAAAAAAACTTAAAAAAAAACACAGGACACACTTCCAAAAGCACACAAAAAATTAGAGAAGTAGCACATTATTACAGTGTAACATAAATGAATGAACTACAGGTGAGCATGTACACAGTATAATGGTTAATTTTGAGTATTTAGTGTATCCTGCAATGTAATGCTGAATTTCAGTAATGTTTCTCTAAACAAATATCACCCCCTGAAGAAGACAGAGTAGAAATGAAATATGTCGGATGCTTATGTACAAATGTTTTAAACTGTATTATAAGAAGGCATTATTTTGTAGAACCTGTATTAAAAGATGTTGGTATTGTTTCTTTATTTCATCATTATTTCTTGTAATTTAACTCGATGTTCAGCTGATATAATGGAGCAGAAGGGACAACTAACTTCTGATGCAGTGGTATGGATATTTTGAGTGGTTACCGTTAATTGCGCAATGAGCACAGCTAGTGGAATTACCCTAGTTGCCCGTTCATAGCGGCCTTCATTATTGTATCTGGCAGCCTTGTTGACTCAGATTAGATATAATTCTGCATAACAAAAAAGTAGATGACTGACTAACAAATGCTCTGTCATCATAAGCCGGTTTCATCCGATATTATCGACACAAACTTTTATTATTACTTTCTCACATCCAATTCAGTCTTCTAGTGAAGAATGTCCAAGAACTGAACGTTCAGGTGAACATGCATCATGATAAATTCACATAATAAAACCAACTAGATGCATTAATTTCTCAAATTTATTTTTGGAATAAAACTCTACATGTTTCAGACAGTTCCTCTGTGCGTCATCAGGAGTTTTTCACTGTACACACAGCAATACCATGGCATATACCATTGCTGTGTGTACAGTGAAAAACTCCTGATGATGCACAGAGGAACTGTCTGAAAAACTCCTGATGATGCACACAGGAACTGTCTGAAAAACTCCTGATGATGCACAGAGGAACTGTCTGAAACATGCAGAGTTTTATTCGAAAAATAAATTTGAGAAATTAGAGCATCTATTTGGTTTTATTATATGAATGTCCAAGAAGGTTTCCCTACCAAAATTTATTGATATTTACATTTATATTTATTTTCAAATGTTTGCATTCACTTTTTACAGAGTAATATGCAAAGGGGGTTAGTTGAGAGACACAATGCTGCTTTAGAAGTTAAAGCTTATTTCTGCAAAAGTAGCAGTGGCTAAGGAAACTGAAATGCATCATATTTGACACTGACAAGCAACTAAACACTACTTTAAAGTAACAAAGCTAGAATTGGGAGACAATGCAGAAGGAAACCTAATACATCAAATGACTGCACATGCAATGACTGCATGCCTAAGCAAATGTGATCACTTCTTAGATCAGCAAACTGCAGTAATCATGTGCTGGTGAACCAGAGTCACCAAGCCCAGCACTCTGTATTAATGCAAGATTTAAGGTTCTCACAGCAGTGTTGATGAAGATGCATGTCTTATAGGATTTGATGCTGTGTGGTCTGGCTGCTAGATCCCTGTGTTTTGAAGGATCATAGTGCCTTCATCATCAGGCTGAAGCAGTCCAAGAAGAATAAACTTCTTGGATTGCTTGGACCCTCAAGATGAAGGCACTATGATCCCCCAAAACATCAGAAAATATTTGCCTAAATACAAAGCATCACACCCCAGGCGACTGCATCTTCACTTTGTATTATATAAACTACCCCTTTTAAAAATATCTTGTCCCTTGACCTTGGGACAGTATTGTCTCATATCCAAGAGTCTGGGACAGAAACACAAGAAAGACAAATACGTAGGAGTATCAAAAAGTTTCGAGACTAGTTCCATAGAACACCAACCGATGGCAGTATGTGAATGTGTGCGCTGTACTTGGGAGCAGGGAACATTGCCACTCAGTATGCCGAGTGGCGTTGCTGTGTGAACATTGGGAGTTGCACAGCACGAGTGTTTGTCACCATGTGTGGCGTCACATTTGCGATTTCAGCATAGGCGTGAAACTGGAGCAGAGAGCAAACATCAAATTCTGCGTGGAACTCCGCAACTCTGGAGCAGAGACTTTTGAAATGATACGATGTACGTATGGAAATGAGGCAATGTGTCGTGCGAGGTGTTTCGAGTGGCATGCATGTTTCAAGAGAGGCAGAACATCACTCGAAGATGACGAGAGGTCAGGGCGACCTTCCACGAGCTCAGCACCTAAAAATGTGGAAACAATTCGGCGGCTTGTGCATGAGGATCGTCGGACAACCATTAAGGACACTGCTGCAATCGTTAATGTGTCATACAGAACAGAGCAGACAATTCTCACGTGTGATTTGAACATTCACCGCGTTGCAGCAAACTTTGTGCCCAAGCTTCTGACCCCTGAACAGAAAGAGCACCGTGTTGCAATTTGTCAAGAGCTTCGTCAGCGTGCCCTGCATGACCCATCCTTCATGTCGAGGGTCATCACTGGGAATGAGAGTTGGGTCTACAGGTATGATCCCGAGACTAAACAACAGTCTTTGCAATGGAAGAGCCCAGGATCCCCAAGACCGAGGAAGGCAAGTGAGCCGCTGTGCGACCAAAAGCATGCTCATCATGTTTTTCGACATTCAAGGGATTGTGCACCATGAATATGCCCCTGACGGCCAGACCGTGAACGCCGGGTTCTACTGCAATGTTCTTCGCCGTCTGAGGGAGGACATTCGGCGAAAACGACCTGAACTGTGGCGCAAGGGCAACTGGCTGCTCCATGATGACAATGTACCCTCTCACCGAGCTCTCGCAACGCGTGAGTTTCTCGTCAACAACAGCATTATCACACTTCTGTATCCACCTTACTTGCCAGATTTGGCCCCTTGCTACTTCTTCCTCTTCCCGAAGATGAAGCTGCAACTAAACGATTGCTGCTTTGACAGAGTGGAGGAGATCCAGCGGGAATCGCAGGATGTTCTCGGTAAGCTTCGAGAACAGGACTTCCCAGCACGTGTTCTAGTGGTGGCAACGGCGCTGGGATCGATGTGTCGCTGCCCAAGGGCACTAATTTGAAGGGGATGGTGCCCTAGCTTAAATCAAGTAAATAAATTCTAGTCTATAGGTCCAGTCTCGGAAATGTTTGATACACCCTTGTATGTACCCAAAACTGCCCAAGCTTTACAGTCATCAAATATTACAGTCATGAGCAAGTCCAGCCTTTCTACTCTGAATCATTAAAGCATGCCTTACCTTTTATGTGATTGTAACAGTTAAGTGTAAAATGGAAACAGAACACACTACTAGCAGTACTGAAGGAATATCACTGACCTTGGCTCTCTTGATAAGTTCTTCTTGTGCAGCCTTTACATTTTCTGGCTTCCCTCCCCATGATCGCAGCACTGATGCCTAAACACAGCATACACAAACATTACATAAAATCTGCACATAAAAATTGGTTTAATTTTCCTTTAATTTGTTTTTCCTGTAACACTCTCCCATCATCTCCCAACTCAAATACATGTTTGTATACACACACACACACACACACACACCCACAGAAAGAACTGATTGATTGAAAGCAATCCTGCGAGATCTGAGGTTGTCACAGTTTTGCTGCTGAAGATGCAAGCCTTCTGGGATATGACAGAGTGTCAATGGGTGAGTGGTTCCTGATGTTTTGAACGTTAATGGCACCTTCAGCTTCAGGATCAAACAGTATGAGAAGAAGACTTCTTGGACTGCATCACGTCCTAGAAAACCTAAATCTTCAAAGGCTATCCTTGTCTCTTTGTCATAGTTTTGAGAGTTTAACTTCCAAACTAAATGGAGAGGTTTGTTTAGACCTTTCGGCAAAACGAACATACATGTTTTTCTTTTCTTCTATCATTTCATGCAAAATAATTCAGATTATTCCACAACTCTGGAAGTATTTCATAATGATACATTTGGCCTGAACTTCGATCTGGGGATGAAGAAGACTGGTCCACCGTAGAACTCCCAATTATTGTAACCCAAAAGTTTATCAAGGGTTATGAGAAATATCAAGGGTTATGAGAAATATGCATGTACCTGTCATAGGTAGGATTTGAATCCATGTAACAGGACCTGGGACTTGAAAGCCAAATGTTGAAATTGTTATGGCCATTGCAGCTAATCTACAGCATGGAGGATGGCTGACACTTGACAATACCGTATAATCTAAATGTTCATGATTAATTGTAGCCAATAAAAATGTCATGAACGCAATCATAAACATCAGAATCCATTTTCCATGTAAAGGTAAAGGTAAAATGATCCCGTTACAGCCCCGGTGTGGCCCAGAGGGTGGGTAGAGTCATAGTTCTACTCTTCCATGACTGTGGCACTAAAAGAGGATGAGTGGTCAGCAGCATGCCCCGGCCACACTTTACCCCCAGGAAAGACCCAGTACCCATTTTACAGGAGGCTGGGTGGGCCCCAGGGCCGGTCTGGATGGACGGAAAATCGTCCCCACCGGGATTCGATCCCGGACCGTCCAACCCGTCCATTTTCCATGTAACATGCTTATTTTGTTTCCAGACCTTACAAAATGCGAGTAACAGAAATGTAAAATAACCTCAAAAAGCATTAACCCTTATCCTGCTAACGTGGAGAATATGGTGAGCTCCTAATAATGCCAGCAGATGGCGGATGGGATTTAATACGGTGTTTAAAGGGTTGAAAGCATTGTCTTCTTTTTAAAGCAAAATATGAATACTTTTTGAAGCATAATATACATTAAATGATAGAAGTAATGTCTCATTTCACAAAGTATTAAAGCAATCAACTTCACTTAATGAAAGATGGAGTCTGAATGAGCTGAGAGTGATCTGTGCAATAGCTGGAGTGGGGGAAGCTTGACTTGCCAGTCATGTCGCCTCTCATTCTGATGTGTCCGAATCAGGAAGGCAAGGTGGAGAAATTTGTATAAAAATGGGTGATCACAAATATCAAGATTCATCAACATCAGAACTCTTGCTCTATTAGGAAATCAGTTCACAGTAACATGTGCCTACCACAAAATGACACTAGAAGTACCTTGATAGTTTGACAACATCAAACAATATCCAGCAACAAAGTCTCCCGGCACAACGTAAATGATGAAACAGTTTGTCTCTGCAATTTCCCCACACTGATGATCTGCATTACCCAGACACATCTGTTGCTGCACTTAGAACCCTCTTGAGAGGCCTACCTGCAAGGCACGTCCATAGCTGAAGGTGAGGGGCCAGGGTTTCTTGCCAGTGTACTTGTTGATAGCATCAAGGTTGACAGAAGCTTGTTCCTCAGATTGTCCACCAGACAGAAATGTAATGCCTGAAATATTGACATAATGTAAAGAGCTCTAGCCAGATGTAAATACAGGGTATCTAACTGACAAGTATGTAACAGCATAAATACAATATACTGAATTTCATGGTATTGGGTTACAGAGCACTGAACATGTGCTGTGCTCCTGTGGTAAGGCTTGCCGTAACACTTCATGCAAGTAATCTGTGAAAGATCCTGAAATTTTGCCTCAGACTGTATTTCGTAATTCTGTGTTCCAGCTGGATGGCAAAAAACAGGTCAACATATCTGTTGAGTTTGTGGTAAGAACTTTTTATATTTAGGGTGGAGGTGGGGGTGTGTGTGTGTGTGTTATTGGCCCACAGAATCATGCAAGAATATTGCTTGTGTATATTACATGGATTATGTTGAATGAGGAAAGGAGCTGACAAACATATTAACACATTTTTTATTTCAAACGTGTATTTTGTGTAAGTGAGCTACTTCAAGACTTGGAATATGCAGTAGCCTTATTATCTCCTTTACTGTGTTTATCAGTACACTTTACTCTAACACAGCTCTCGTCATTGTGTTGCTCATGTCACTTGCATCCCTGAGCACTTCAACTGGCTGTCGATGTATAAGTGTGAAGTAAGAATGCAGACATGAAATAAAAATGATGGCTGCAGTATGAAATTGAGAATACCTGTGACAGCAGCCGGTACGGTCCTGTTCAGGGCTGTGACAGTGGCAGCTGCAATATCCTGGTGAGTGTATTTGGTGGGACACGACTGACCAGCAGTCACCATATTTGGTTTCAACAATGTGCCTTCCAGGAACACATGATGGTCATTTAGAGCCTTGTACACTGCAGCCAGGACCGTTTCTGTCACTTTCTGTGCACGATCCAAGTCATGATCCCCGTCAGGCAACACCTGCAAAAGCAAGAGACCATTGTTTCGAGATTTGTGGTTCTAACGGTGGTGTTGTTGAAGACATGAGTCTTCTAGGATGTGATGCTGCGTCATTGGGCAAGCACTTCCTCCTGCTTGAAACAATCTTTGAAATGCCTGACTCTGATAATTAATACACCAGAATCCTTCAGAAAAATAGTGATTACCCTACATCTCAGAAGACATGGAACTTCAGAGATTAGTCATCAACAGTCCGTCTGATTAACAAGTACATGCTGCAGTGATCACCTGGTGGATTATTCTATAAATGTACACTTGGTGCAGCAACTGTCTGTCTTAATTACTGGTTGGTTAAATTTTCATTGGCATGGGATTCTACATGAGATCTTGTTGTGCTTGTTAAGAAATTTCACTGCATTAAAACCGAAATTATTGTTCTGTTACTTTCCACAGGCACATAGCTTAAACCTGTGGGATATGAGGTTTGCTGAAGATTTGAGTCTTATGGGATATTACACCTTGCTGTTGAGTAACTAGGGTCCAACACTTCAAACATGAAGGCAGTACAATTCTGTGATATTTTGGAAACTACTTAATCAGAAGGGGACCGTGGTAGCACAGTGGTTAAGGTGCTGTGCTACAAATCGGAAGGACGCTGGTTCGATCCCAGATGGTGTCATTGGAATTTTTCTTTGACATAATCCTTCTGATCGCACTATGGCCCTGGGGTCGACTCAGCCTCAAACAGAAATGAGTACCAGGAGTATTTCCTGGGGGTAAAAGAAGCCGGTGCGTAAGTCTGACAACCTTACCACCATCCTGGGCTACTGTCACATAATCTGGGAACCTTAACTTCCTGGAACCCTCTGGGCACCTTGGGCCTGTAATGGGACTGCTTTACCCTTTACTTACTCAGAGACATAACGTAATATCCCAGAAGAATCAAACTTTCCAAATTAAACTTTCTTTCATCCCTTCCTTGGTTCGAGGGTCACAATGGTAAACTTTATCACTGTTCTCTGTGTGCCATGCAGAGATAATCAAGCATGGTTGCCATGGTTACTGGATGTTTTCTGTGAGGTATGTGCTCAGGCATTAGAAATAGCATGGTTGTATGGTTTACAATGAAACTGTCTGTTCATAGCAAATGGTATTAGGCATTTAGGAAAGCCAAGAAGGTATAAGCAAGACATATATACAACAGAGCACTACTAACGTTCTTCATAAGTACATTTAAGCGGAGTGCTATTGGTTGCCATGCCAAGCAAAGATTGGGTGTGTGCCTGCTTACTTCATACAAATCTGACAAAATGCCAAGGTTATTTGGTATAGCAGGTACTTTACAAACTCAGATGAATGTGAAGTAAGATTTGAGATTTTGAAGGTGGTGAGTGTTCAATATGTGGTTTCCGGATTGTGACATTTTGTAGTCTTGTAGGTAGACACCATAACTTTTCGGAACATAATGATGCCAACTTTAGGGTAGACTATGAACATGGAAAAAGTACATGTTATTTGCCATGTGGTGGAAAAGACCCCACATATAAAAGTTAAAGCCATTAGTGTGTGCAGCACTCTACCTCAGGTTCTACAATGGGCACAATGCGGTTTGCTTGGCAGATAGAAGCGTAGCGAGCCAGAACATTAGCATTCTCCAAAATGGCCTGATATGAAGGAGTGTTACGCTTGATTTTGATCACACAGCGCCATTTGGCAAAGTCACAGCCATCCTTCTTGTACTGCGCACAACGCTGCGCAAGATCATCCAGTCCTGAAACAACAAACCAGTCAGTATGCATACAGTGTGATCCCGTTAGACAGCATAAACTGCAGAATGACAAGCACACAGAGCTCGTGACAAAGTTGGTCACTTGATAATGTAGTTTCAAGAGCAGAGGTTATGTAGAGGTTACATAAAATCACATGGAATCAAAACGTCATTTTCTGAGTAGGTAAGGAATTTGAAGAAGATGGTTATTTAGTACCACAGTGCCCAGCGTTCCATTAATACAGAAACCTAAACACACAGTTTCAGAAACTTACCTGCTCAGTCCTCAGGTAAATTGGTCGGGAGGCACATAATGAGTTCCCCCCATTAGACAGAGAAACTTCCAATCTCTGGTCCAATGACTGAAAATATCTCTGTCCAATGGGCCAGAGTCAGTACATGCCTTCTCACTTTCTTACATGAAGGTGGGAAAAAGATCCAGTTTGGGAAGCACAATGCTCACTTTTGTGTATTTTTACTCACATACACACACACACATATATACATACATGCTATTATACATTCCACAGCCCACAACACGATGTGGAATATGTCATAATAATACACAGAACTAGTAAAGTAAAGAAATAATATAAGGATTCCACATGAGAAGTATTCACATGTTACATTAAAGTCAAAATAAACAGCCTTAAACATATGTTATATAATGGTTAATACACTTAACCTTACAAGAAGTGTGCACTTTGAGAGCAGAATTACATTGTGAGGCAGAACAGACAGAACAGAATACTGCATGAAAATCATGAATGACCTGCTGACTGACTGCTGACTAACAAATTGACATACTCCACACAGCAGAGTGCTATGTGACAAGCTAGCAGATCCTTAGACAGTCAAAAAAACTTCCCACACTTTATGGAGCCTGAAGGTTCAAGAAGCAAGGATCCAAATTCGTACCCTGAGTGGTGCACTCATCCTCAGACCCAAAGAGAGGAACAACACCCTTGTCAACTTTGATGCCAGGGATGATTCCCTTCTGCTTTAGAAGTTCTACGAAGGGCGTTCCATCGTCTGCCTTCTGGTACAAGGTCTCATGGAACAGGATCACTCCAGAGATGTGCTCCGCGACCGCTTTGTCTGATGTGAAGAGCAGCTGAAACAGAATGACACACAGCTTACCAACCTGCATACAATTTTCAGGCCCCTCACTGTAAGCCTCATGTATCTGCCTACTGGACAATTTATCAATGAGAACTGTACCCATCATATGGGAGGATTAACATAATACTGACTGCCCAATCCACAGCATCTTTCATCAGGAGCCTCCTCCTTCAAGATTCTCATTAAAATCACAACAGGGAAGGGGGGGGGGTCCTTTATGTTATGGACATAAATGGGATTACATGTACACAAGTGCTGTAAACACCTTTTTGAATGATGCATGTAAAGAACGGCTTGGTAAAGACTTTGCCATGTTCTCACATGAAATCTACACATACTGAGTCAAAGTGAGCAATTTCTGAAGGTGAAACTAGGTCATTTCCTACACTTATACATTGGGGAAGAGACGAGGAATGTATTTTATTAAGATCCAAGTCTTCTGCCATGTTAGGCTGTGTGTATTTTTGGATGTCAGACCTGGTGGTATGTACAGTAACCACTGGGCTTAACAGGGTTAAAGTATTCACAGATGTGTCATATCTCTCACCAGCCGTGACATTTGCTGAAGTTTCAATGGTAAAACGGTTATTTTATCAAGAAAATTTATTGAATATAATGTGACAACGGAGCTAGAATTACTATTTATTAATTATTAGTATCACTGAAATAAAATTCATGTACTAATCAATTATAATCTCATGGATAGGATTTCTGTAATTTTTGTAGAATGAACGTCAGTGACCAGCCTGCCCTTTTCCTTCATCACTGGCATTTTGTGAGAAATACATAGACATCCACTCTGTAGAATTATGACTGAAATAGTTTATTATTATTATTATACAATATGTATGTCTCCTGTCACATGCATTTCTTCCTGGTACTTCTCTTGAACCAGCGGTGATCCCCACCGCTCAGGCTTCAAGCTTCACGTTGCAGTACTTTCCGTATTATGTGTGATGTTCCAAGTATAGCTGTCTTTTGTAGTAAATCTATCGAGTGTTTTCCTGGTATAGTTTCCAAATTTTTCTTTAAGCTTCTCGTTACTATTCCAGT
>Ga0131853_10008738_pt1 | contig 18474 bp, 19 predicted proteins | sample TergutLab28metaG_FD_92764 | JGI IMG/M metagenome (GOLD analysis project Ga0131853, IMG submission 92764) | Labiotermes labralis P1 segment gut microbial communities from Petit-Saut dam, French Guiana - Lab288 P1 (version 2) (version 2) | ecosystem: Host-associated > Arthropoda: Insects >... | reverse complement strand
TTTACTCAAAAGTTTCTCAAGGGTCTCTCCACCGGTGCACACAGATTTATCCATGTGCCGAAAAGACTCTCAAGCCTCTCCCGGTTTCGATCACTTACATTGTTTAATTTACAAGGTACAGACGTTTCAGAACAGAATCTTATAATACCATATCACAGCAGTCTCTGTCAACCATTTCTTTTTGCGAATTTCACAAATTTTCTGCGGCTGACCTGCCGTAACACGACTTGATTAATATAGCATACCCTGCATATCCGTGTCAACACATTTTTTTGCTTTTTCGACATTATTTTTTCTGAGGTATTTTTTGAAGTATGCTTGTATGTGTTCAATGTGTTGCACAATATGGACGATTACTAGAAACAGGCTTAGTATTGCGGAAAATAAATGCGTTACGAAAAACAAAAATAAATCTTCTACTCCGGCCAGTGAATGGATTATACCAGGAAAGCCAACTAGAACACCTGAAAGGATGCAAATGCTCCAGGATAGGATTAAAAGCAGATCAACTCTATATTGCCATTTTGTCTTTTTATTTAGCTTTCCGGCTCTTCCTGCTTTACTCACAGATAATAGCCATTTTCTATTGACGCAAACATGTGCGATAGATAATACCGCAGCCATACCGCCTACAAGCATATGGAGGGGAATTGACATACCAAACAGGATCGCAAAGGACTTCATAAAAAATACTGCCAGAAAAATACTAATGGTTCTCTTATGGTTTCTATGTTTCATGACAACTATACTACTCTCTCTTCCTTATATTTCATAGCACTTCAGCCGTTCCATTAGTCTAAAGTGCGGTTTCATACCTTTTGTTAGATAAACTTCATTGGCGGCTGTAAAAAACACAGCCCCGGTGCATTTTGCATTGTAGATCAAATCAACACCTTTTTTGAGCCCCATAACAAAGGCTGCCGTTGATAAGGCATCGGCTTGTATAGAACTTTCGGAAATGACTGTAACGCTCTTCAAGTCTGACGCCGATGGATACCCCGTCTGCCCATCCATAATGTGATGGTATTTTGTTCCGTCTATTACTTGGTAGCGTTCATATGCCCCCGAAGTGACGACTGACTGATCCGCGCACAAGATAGCACCGTAAGAATTGCCCCTGGGTTTATCCGGATGCTGAAGACCAATTGCCCACGGCTTTCCATCCGGACGCTTGCCAAGTGTTTTTACATTTCCGCCTAAGTTAATAAAGGCGGAAGAAGCGCCAAGCTCCCTGTAAAAGTCACAACACACATCGGCAGCAAAGCCTTTGCCGATTGCACCAAGGTCGATCATAGAGCCCGCTTTCAAATAAGCTGTGCCTGCTGTTTTGTCCAGCACGAGATTCTCACTATCACATAATGCCAGCGCGTCACTGATCTGGTCATGGGACGGCAGTTTATTCTTCGCGCCTGCATTTCGCCAAAGCTGTACCAAAGGTGCTAATAAAATATGAAAGGTGTTTTTGGAAAGGTAGGCAAATTCTTGTGCCTGTTCCAAAATGAACATCATATCTTTGCTCAGCTTTACAGCCTCTTTCCCCGCATGGCGATTCAATAAGGACGTTTCGCTTTCATCCCGGTAAAAACTCATCCTGTCTTCAAGCATGTGCAGCTTTTCTACTGACGCCTCATAAATTGAGCGTGGAGCAGGTCCGCATATTTTTTGCTCCACGCCTGTATTCATGATAAAGTCTTGTGCCTCAAATATCGTTTTCATCATGGTTGCGTGACTACAGCGTTTTCTAAGGCAATCTGCACTGCATTTAGGATGACTTTACTGCTATTCGTTGCCCCGGAAATAGTATCAACTTCTAAAGATTGCGTTAGAATCACGTCGTCAATCACAGCTTCTGCTTCCACAGCGTTGTCTCTGCCATGATAGTGCTCATTGATGACTATTTCAACAATTCTGTGATTCTCCACCGTGACATCTACATTGGCAGAAACAAGAATGGCATCAAAGTAGCCATTAAATGTACCGTCTTGCATTTGTGAGAGATCTGGAGTTATAAGTTCAATGTCTGATATGATTCTCCTATATCTCATCGTATCAAACAATATTCTTCCTCCAAAAATCAAACCTGCTACAAGAACTAAAACTCCGATAATTGCGATTACCCTTTTCTTCACGACTTTTTCCTCCTCTGATGTATTGCCGATAGGATATCAAATTAAATTTAGAACGCCATACAAAGCAGATTAAAAGCGGATTAGAAGATATCCTCGGAATCATAAGTTAGCTTTGCGATTCATAGTTTACACCCCCCCTAAATCTTGTCAAGTTTTTTCGTTTTCGTATTTGCTTTAAAACGAAAATAGGCCTATAGGCTCCTTTCGTAAAGGAGCTGTCAGCGAAGCTGACTGAGGTTTTGTCTTTGACCTTTGCAACTTACATGCATGTTGATAGCTGTACGCAAAACCTCCGTCAGGCTACGCCTGCCACCTCCTTTACAAAAGGAGGCTTTGGGTCTACTACATCAAAAAAGCGCCACCCATACAGGCAGCGCTCTTGATATTTATTCGCTTCTCTATCCCTTCGCCTTCCGGCGAGATCGCTTTGCCGAATACTGCTCCAAACCAGACATCTTCGTATTAGAATCCTGCATGAACTGCTTGAGCTGGTCTTCAAATGTGACAGGGGCGGCGGGGGCTTTGTTTTGTTGGAATGATGGTCTTCCATGGCCACGTGCGTTATTCATCGGCGGGCGTGACGGGCGTGGGGCTGGGGTTGCGCGTTCCGGCTCTTCTGCTTTTTTGATGGATAGGTTAATCCGACCTGTTGCGTCGATGCCGATGATTTTGACTTTGACCTCTTGCCCCTCTTCCAGATGGACAGAGATATCTTCTACATATGTATTTGCGACCTCTGAAATATGCACCAGGCCGCTCTTCCCTGCTTCCAGTGTGACGAACGCACCGAACTTTTTGATTCCTGTGACCTTGCCGGTCACGATCATTCCCACATCAAACCCCATATATGCTTTTTTGCCCTTCTCTATGTATTTTGGAAAGTGTTACCTTAGAGCTATTTTCTACATTTCCTTGATTAGGTAACACGATCTAATTTGTAATGCTATGGAACGTTCTCTCCCCCGGCATGACGAGACCCAAACGGTCTCTCGCAATGCGTTCGATCATTTCCGGGTCATATCGGTTTTCAATCTCTCTCTCGTAGATGGCGTTTGCCCGCTCGAGTTCTTCCACGACTTGTTCTAGTTCCGCTCTTGCTTCTTCCGCGTTTAGAATCTGGCCGTGCAGCGAGATCAGCGTGATCGAGGCGTAGACGGCGAGACCCAATACGACTAGTTTCGTAAAGATATTGCCCCTTCTTCTGCGCATTGATCTCACCCCCTGACTGTTCTTTCTTTTTACGTTTTTTAACCTTTAGGCAATAATTAGTTTTTATTATATAATGTTTGACCCGGTTCTGGAAGTCTTTTCTTCTCTTTCCCGCAAACTTTTTACCTTTTGACCATATTTGCCGAACTGGTTTTGTTAGAAATGTACTAAACAACATGATTTTTTCTGCAATTCCCCTTAACACAAGGCGTACAGAAGCACTCAGACTAAGGAAGTATAGCATCCCGCCGCCTATATTTAAGAGCAGCATAAATATCCGCAGGATGCCTTGACCGGCTGTCATCGTCTGTGTAAATAAGGCAAGACTTAGTATGAGCCAGTAGACCACGTCAAAAAATGTGCTTGCTCTTTTATAGCGCACACATTGACGGATGGTTTTTAGGATATCGTAAAGCAGTCCGGCTGTAAACCCGAATAGGAGTGCAATCCCTGCTTGATAGAGTTGGAGCGAGATGGGGTTTTCCATGTCTCCTCCTGTTTTATTGTTGTAGGGGCAGGTCTATGTGCCTGCCCTGTTTTTGGTATTTCAATGTAGGGCGCGACGCCCCGGCGCGCCGTTTCCGTTGCGGTGTAGATTTGGGACGTGGCGTGCCGGGGGCGTCACGCCCTACGCAAACAAAATCATACAGGGCGACCACATAGGGTCGCCCCTACATACTATTTAAACAGCTTCGCGAAGAAGCCGCCTTTTTCTTTTGTCTCTTCCTCATAGCGCAAGCTTTGGACACGTCCCTCTACGGCCAATTCTCCGCCGTCTAAGCTTAGTTTCTCAATATGCAGATTTTCACCCCGGACGATGAGCATACCTTTGGTGGTATGAATCACGATGGCTTCTTCGTCAAAGCTCTCTACATCCTCTACGCCGGATACGGACAGCCTTTCTCTTCCCTCCATGATGAGATTATGGGGTAGTTCTATTTTTTGTTTTGTCTCGTATGCCATTTTCTTGTCCTCCTTTTTTCCGGATAATGGTTTGTACATCTATATGGATGCATGTCTGGAATTATGACAAGCCTGTGTACTTGTCGAAGCCGGGCTGATCTTACCGTCTTTCTTTGTCATAAAATAAATCTTTTCAAAATTAATTAACTTTTTTTGCGTTTTACTTGACAAGAATAGTTTCATGTAGTATCATACCGATTGTTACAACTTGTTACTGTTTTGTTTCTTTTATATCTGATCTGTTTCCACCCTGCGGGCTGTCTTACATATAATATGGCCGGCAACTACTTAAAAGGAGGCACGTATGGACAACATCCATAGTACGCCCACTTCCCCAACAAATGATACTACGCAGACCCTCTCGCCGGCGCTTCCCGAGCGGCAGCGGTCCGCGTTTGAGAGACGCCGCTTACTGCCTATGGGAATTCTCTTGACCCTTTTGCTCTGTGTTACAACACTCCTAATTAGGCAGTTTACTTTTGTTGTACATGTAAAAGTAGATGGCGAGGTCGTCGGTGCGGTTTCTGATTCACAGGTCTTTGAAGAGTTAGTTGGTTCGACTTCTGAAGTAGCACTTAATATCTTAGGCAGCCCTGCCGTTGTAGAAGAGAGCGTTAGTTATACATACCGCCTTGCAAGCATTACAGTCCTCGATACGCTGGATATGCTGGATACGCAGCCTTTAGAACGTGAGATTTTTGATCGTCTTGACGGCATTTCCGTGTATTATGCCGTCACCGTTGATGGAGAGCAGATAGGATATGTGTCTGACCCGGCAACACTGCAAACGGCAAAAGAAGAACGCCTTGATTCTATCTTGGAAGATGGCGCGCTCTCTGCCGCGTTCCTGTCTGAAGTAAGCTATGAGCCGGAAGTCACTGAGGAGGGCGAGGCGCTAAGCCTTGCAGAGCTTTTGGAACTAGTCGATAGCCTCCCCGTTCAAACGGTGCGGCAGGTCACATATGTAGAGACAGTCCCATTTGAGGTCACAATCGTAGAAGACTTCACCTTGTTTAATGATGTGATTGAAGTCTTGCAGGAGGGTGCAGACGGCGAAATTGAGATATTTGCCGAGCTTGTACATATAGATGACCGTGAAGTAGAGCACACCATCTTGGACACAAAAGTCCTTTCCGACGCTGTACCTGAAATCATATTAGAGGGTGCACTGGAGCGTCCCCTGACGGCTTCTTTCGGTGAATATATCTGGCCGACTACAGGTAATGTATCTTCCCCCTTTGGCCCAAGGCGTGTTTCGGTTGGATCGTCTAACCATCAAGGTATTGACATCACCGCCCCCCATGGTACGCCTGTCCTTGCGGCTGACGGCGGCGAGGTTTTCTTCACCGGCTGGTTCGGCGGATTTGGGAACTTGATTAAAATCCTCCACGACAATGGGCATGTTACATATTACGCGCATCTCTCCAGCATGAATGTCTCAGTGGGTGACCGTGTCTATCGGGGACAGCACATCGGCGGCGTTGGCTCGACAGGGGTGTCCTCGGGGAATCATCTCCATTTTGAGATTCGGATTAACGGTGTGCCGGTTGATCCTATGCCGTGGTTGCCTTGATTAGGAAATGCTTATATTGTGTGGTTATGGTTGCACCTGTAGGGGCGCACATTGTGCGCCCGCCATGTTCCAATTTCCCGTGCACCACCAATAATACGGCGAAAGCCACAACCACGGGCGCACAATGTGCGCCCCTACAATGGTCTCCGCACCTATTGTAACTATAAAATTCGGAACGATACCCGCAGAAAGGACAGACAACATACAAAACAATCCTATTACACCTACCAACCCAAGCGCCCGCCGACCCCTGAATCCAGTGGTTGGTGGGCGCTTTTTCGCGGATGACACACTATATTTTGTAACCGATTTGACATTTTTTGAAATCTCCTGTATACTGTTGCTTGAAAAAGGAGAGGTTCTATTATGCGAAAAGCTTTGTCTATTTTTCTCATACTTGCCTTGTTGCTCGGGCTTTTCACCGGGTGTTCCTCCCCGTCCAGCGAGCTTAGCGCTCTGACGAGACAGCTCTCTGAGATGGATGGATATACCTTTACTGCCGTTGGTGAAGTAATCTTTACAGAAGGCGCTACACCGTATGTGCCCGATATGCCCCTCAGCTATGAGATAACAGGGGTGCGTTTTGCGGACGGCGATCTGTCTGCGCAACTTAATTTTACCGACGCATTGGGACGGCGGACGGCGGATATTTCTTTTACCTCTGTCGGCGGGATAAACTATCTTGGATTTATCCCCTTTTTCCAAGAGGTGATGGACGAGCTATATGCACCTTACACCGCAATTCCTATCAGTGAATCCTTTTTTGGATATCCATACCTCACTGACCCGGGGCTTAACTTAGAAAACCTGCCAATCAACTTCCCTGCTCTGATTGACGCCTTAGACAATCGTGATATCAGATACGGGCTTTCCCAGAGTGCAGGGCTTTATTCTCTCCACCTCACCGGCGATCAACTAAGTCCGAGCATCCTTGCTACGATTGTGCGCCCCTTTGGGCTTTATTCTGACTTATACGCATACACCTTGCCCGCTGAGGAAATGCACTTCGACCCATTGCTCGGCATTTTACTCGCCGGTGATTTGTCAGAATATCTGCTGGAACTCACATTTACCTTAGACGAAGAAACAAGTACCTTTACCATGTGGCTCACCCTCATTGCGCCGGGACTTATGGAAGTTAGGGCTGATGTCGTTTATCAGGAGATTCCGACCACTGTCATTCTGCCGCCGGCGGATATGGTTGATCTTGTTACTATGCAGTACCTGTTCGCTGCCTATCAGGAAGCAAATGCCCGGGCGTTGTTTATTGCACAAAGCGGGATTGAGATTATCCAAGATCTCCCTGAACTGCACATGACAGAGCATGAGGAGTCTAATCTGCTGATTCCCTTTGATATGGAAATCGGTGACACGGTGCATACGGTTAGCCTCATGGTTGGCGCAAGTAACACTGCTTCCCACGGATATGTTCATAGTTTCACACCGGCTATGGCCATCCTCTACACGACACGCCCGGCACACTCCGCCAGTGAAACTATGGCACCCATTGTCTTAGAAGACTTCGGTGTAGAGGCATATGACGCTGAGAATTTCCAGCGGACTGCCATGCGCGTTAACGCACACGATACCGCCGCTGTGAAAGCACTCTACTTTGACGATAACCATATGGGACGTACATTGCACATCTATGTGCTCCAAAACCTAGACGATTCTGATTACGCACTGTTCATGGGCATCATCGTCATCCTTGACAGCTTAACCGCCCATGCTTACAGGGTATTGGAGGAGCTTGGATTCTTAATCGGGATTGACTTCCAAGACTATCTCACACTCGCACAAGGAGATTAATTATGGCAGTGGGTAAATCGCGTTCTTGCTCGTTGTAGGAGCAAACCTTGTGTCTGCCCGAAACGATAAACTGACAGGGCAGACACAAGGTCTGCCCCTACGATAAAACGCATCGTGCCACTGCCTTAATTTTTACGCAAAAACCGGTCTGACAGATCATCTGTCAGACCGGTTTTTCTTATAGTAGTTACATGGTGGCTAGGGCGCGATCCAGCCAGACAGCCGCAACGTCCATGGCGACGTAAAGGCTTGTTTTTTCGCTTTTCTTCACCACACGGTCGCGGCTTTTTATGTTTGGGTCTGTAAGTTGAAGCTGGATAGAAACTTTTTTCGATAGGTCCAGATCGTCTGCTTTTTCTGAATCCAAAATCTGCAACATGACAATGTATTTGTCCGCCATGCTGCCGAAATAGATTAAATTGTCTTTCCGGCGGAGCGGATGACCTTTATACGTTAATGCTTTTGGCTTTTTCGGCATGATTTGGCACTTCCCTTCTTAGCTCCTTAAAGTTTACTCCATTTTCCGCATTCTGTCAACTTGACAGTTGTCGAATCATCTGTCATATTTTGAACGATTAGATAAAACGCCGAGGAGACACGATATGTCTCCTCGGCGTTTCTGCTTGTTTTTAAGTCTTTAGCTATAGTGCAAACTCTGCCTCTTCTTCGTCAATCCATAGAGCTGCCCGTTTCGCGGTAAACTGAATCACACAATAACTTGGATCAGTTACACCCCCCGGATATATGTGTATGAACCAATCTTGCCAACATTTGCTTTTTGTCTCTTGATCCGTGAGGATTTCTGCTTCCCCGGCAAGGGTTAGATTATTCGCTTCGGTATAGCAACATATACTTGCCTTATTATTCTTTTGCAGACGCTTCGCCTTGTTTGAATCTATCGTTGTGGTGAAGTATAAGGTGGAAATGTTCTCCGGATTACAAAGCGACACTGCTGAAACGGAAGGGCATCCATTTTCGTCTATCACACCAAAGGCGGCGTCTTTACAGGTCCGGATCATTTGATTTGCTTTTTCTAACATTTTTGCATTCATTTTCATCTCTCCTAAGCTTTTTTAGCCCAAGCATATCACAGAAAACCAGACAACAGTACGTCCTGTTTGAAATGTAAGGCACTTAATCTTTTAACATTTCAATCAGCATGTCTACGTCTTCCGGCTTCGTTGCCCAGCTCATGCAGAAGCGGATGACGCTATGAGTATCGTTTGGCTTTGCCCAGTGGGCGAAAATGAACTTTTCACGTAGTTTCTCCGCCAGTGCATCCGGCACACGGGGGAATAGCTGGCTGGCAGTGGTATTGTATTCTAAGGTCAGCCCCGCGTCTAATATCCCCTGCTTTAAACGTTCCGCCTGTTTCACGGCGTGGCGGCCGAGCTCGAAATAAAGACCATCCTCAAACAGGCACTCAAATTGGATGCCGAGCAAGAAGCCTTTTGCAAGCATACCCATGTGGTGTTTGATGATGTAGCGGAAATCTTGCTTGAAGGCATCGTTGGTGATGACCACCGCTTCACCGAAGAGTGCGCCCATTTTCGTGCCGCCGATGTAAAATACGTCACACAATCTAGCAAGGTCTTCCAAGGTTACATCTGTCCCTGTAGCAGCTAGGCCATATCCCATACGCGCACCGTCCAGGAAAAGCGGCAGGCCTTTTTCTTTGCAAACGGCACTAATTGCCTCAAGCTCTGCTAGGGTATAAACCGTGCCTCGCTCTGTTGGGTGGGAGATATAGACAAGAGCCGGTTGGGCGAGATGTTCGTGGGAGGCGTCCGCCCAGTGGGTGTCGTAGACTTTCGCGACTTGCGCCGCTGTCAGCTTACCGTCTTGCCCGGGTACGGTGAGTATCTTGTGTCCCACACCCTCCACTGCGCCGGTTTCATTTGTGTTGATATGCCCTGTATCCGGGGAGATCACGCCTTGATGTGGGCGTAGGATGGCGGAGATTACTGTCGCATTGGCCTGTGTGCCGCCTACGAAAAAATGGACATCTGCATGGGGCGCGTTACAGGCGGCTTTGATGTATGCCCGGGCTTTTTCGCAGCGGTCATCCATTCCATAGCCTGCGTGTTGTTCTGCTGCTGTCTCTTGCAGACGCGCTAGGATACGCGGGTGGGCGCTTTGGGTGTAGTCACAGTCGAATCGGATCATGGATTGTTCCCCTCTTTCTATATTGTGTATTGGGTTACTTGTAGGGGCGATCGACCCGATCGCCCGCAATCTAAGCAGGGACGCGGGCGACCGGGTCGGTCGCCCCTACGTGGCGTTTGCATTATCAATCGCACTGCGGAAGCTGTAGCCGCGGGCGAACACAGTTCGCCCCTACAAATATAATGCGGAAAATTTTTGTATATTTTCCAAAATGCTGCAAACACTAGTCGTACTATATCATGAAACGGAGGCCTTGCATTGAAACGAAACATTTTAAAATCAATTTCACTACTGCTTGTCCTGCTCTTAGCCCTCACCATGCCCACACTTGCTACCGATGCCGCATCGTCCCCCGCGCCGGAAAATAGCGCGCCGCTGGTGGAGGATTTGGAACTTTCCACATTCCGCGGTGTTGCTGCACTCGGTACGCTGATCGCAACTGACCCGGACGGAGACGCATTTGAATTTCAAATTGTCCAAGCTCCCCGCAAGGGCGATTTGGAGCTAGACCCGGCGACTGGACATTTCACCTATACCCCACGAGAGGGTAAACGAGGACGCGACCTCTTTACCTATGTGGCTGTGGACGCCCTTGGAAACATTTCGTCTGAAGCAACGGTACGTCTACGGATTGAGCGGCAATCCCGGGATGTACACTATACAGATATGGATGGACACCGTGCGCACTTTGCGGCAGTTGAGCTGGCTGAGCGGGATATCTTCGTGGGCGAACAGGTGGGCGGACGGCATTTCTTCAACCCCAACGCCCCGGTGCGCCGCGGTGAGTTCTTGGCAATGGCATTGCGTACGGCTGACGCGGACATTTTACCCGGTATCGTCCGTACCGGCTTTGCCGATGACGCGGAGATCGCAAGCTGGCTCAAACCCTATGTCTCTACCGCTGTGATAGACGGCATCGTCCAAGGGTTTCGCTATGACGGCAGTCTCATTTTCGCACCGAATGATTATATCAACGTAAGCGAAGCCGCCATGGTATTGAATAGTCTGCTTGACCTTTATGATGTACCCGTAAACGCCGGAAGTTATGCCCCCGTTTGGGCACAACAGGCGACTTCTAATCTCCGTGCCGAGCATATTATATCATCCAACTATCCGGGTGTCTACCAGAGCGCTTTGACCAGAGCGGACGCCGCCCAAATGCTTCTGGGAACGACGGCACTTTTAGAGGGCAGGTCTGTACCGACCCCATCTCTCTTGGGCTGGGCGAGTTAGGATAGAAATATCGAGAGTGAGCAAGTAGCGTTGACTACATGTAGGGGCGAACTGTGTTCGCCCGCCATAATTGCGGCCACTGCGGGCGAACACAGTTCGCCCATACGGCTGTGCCAACGCATTAGTACGCCCCACCAACACACAAAATCGCGCTGTTCGTTGTAGGGGCAGACCTTGTGTCTGCCCTGTCAGTTTGCCGTTTCGGGCAGACACAAGGTCTGCCCCTACAGATGACAACGCATTGTGCCGCTGCCAAAATACCAAAAAATGGATCATATATTGCGTTAGAAAGTGATAGCTTCTGCTATCACTTTCTTTGTGTTAAGCGGATAAACTGGCGGTGTTTTTTTGTAGAAGATACCAGTGTATTATCCGCCGGAAATGTTGTATAATGAAATTGAACCCAGAGCTTTTCATTCGATATTTTACAAATTTTTACGTTAGGAGGGTGCGCTATGAAACTTTCAAAACCATGGATTCGCCGTAGTCTTGCGCTGCTTTTGGTATTGCTTCTGCTACCTGTTTCCACCGCAATCGCCGCCCCCTCTGTTCCTGTTCCGTCCCGTGCGGGAATTCCGGTTGCGACTGCCAGTGAGCCGTCGTCCGGGTCTGCGTTTTCTCTCATCCGGGAACAGCTTGCTTTTGTGCAAGATACGGTCAATGCCTTACTTGAACCTGATGTCCAACCGCAAGCCGCTTCGCTTTCCGATATCACCTACCCGGTGACATTTTTTTGGAATTTTGATGACGGCTCATACGACGGCGTGTTTTTTGCTACTTCCGCAGCGGACGGCGCTCCCGCCATGCCGCCGGCAAGCGATCCTGTGCGTGCCGGATACCGTTTCCTGGGCTGGTCGCCGGAGCAAGAGATTCCAGTGTCTGACAGTACAACAAATGCGTATGGTGTCTCCCGGACTTTGTCTGATTATTTGTTTGACTTTGACACCCCCATCACGGGAACGCAAAATCTCTTCGCTCTTTGGGAGGAACTGCCTGTTTGGACTGTCACATTCCACTTGAATCACCCGGAAACTTATGGTTCCGGCATTTACGATCAGACTAAGGTGGTAGACGGCGACCGGCTTGTTGAACCTGCCGATCCCACACGTCACGGCTGGGTGTTCATGGGTTGGTTTGAAGCGCGGGAAGATATCGTGCCCCTTGATGTGGATGTTACATATCTAGAGGACGATTATTACGAGGATCGTGTGCTGCCATACGACTACGCGTATGACTACGGCTATCACTACTATGAGCCTATCACACTCATGCGGGCTTCTGACCTCCCGAATCAATTTGACCTGTACACGCCGATCCACTCTGATCTTGCGCTATACGCCCGTTGGCGTTTGGAGACTGCTATTCCCCTTGCAAGCACACACTATGCCTATCTGATCGGTGATGATGATTCTCCATACATCCGCCCCCTAGACCCCATTACCCGGGCAGAGGTTGCAACTGTTCTGCTTCGGCTCTTAGACAGCACTTATCGCAAGGACAATTGGACGAAAGAGAACTCTTTCCCCGATGTGCATGTTGATTCTTGGTACAATAACGCAATTTCCACCATGTATGCAATCGGTCTGTTTGAAAACCTCCCCGGGGACTTGTTTTATCCCAATGCCGCCATGACGCGGGCTGAATTTTCTGTGCTCGCCGCTCAGTTTTTCGCATTGGACTACTTGCAGATTGATGATGTGTTCCTAGACATTTATGACAACTTTGCACGCGATTCCATCAACTTACTGGGCGCTGCCGAAATCTTGCAAGTTTCCCCGGATGGACTATTCCGCCCCTATGACCTCATCACCCGGGCGGAGGTTACGGCTATCATCAACCGTATTCTAAACCGCAGACCACAAAGCGTTACGGATGTCTCCCTCCCCCATGCACGCAGATGGGTGGATAATCTATATCAGGACGCTTGGTTCTACCTAGATATCCAAGAGGCCACGAATTCACATACACATAAGGTGAAAGATGGTGGGCTCTACGAGACTTGGGTGTCACTCTTACCGAGACCCGGCTGGGCGGCACTGGAGCGGCCGAGTGCCATAGCTGATGATTGGGTATAAATATTGTATGTAGGGGCAGACCTTGTGTCTGCCCTTCGTGCGTTGTGACAAATGGGACAGGGCAGACACGAGGTCTGCCCCTACCGTAGTCATTGTCTAGCCCAAAGGCTCCTTTCGTAAAGGAGCTGTCGCGAAGCGACTGAGGATTGCCCTTGACTTTTGCGCGGCGTAAAACCACCCCGGCCTTCGGCCACCCCTCCAAGGGCAACCACCCCGTCAAGCTTCGCTTGCCACCCCTCCAAGGAGGGGAATTGGATGTACCGCGCCCTTAATTCCCCTCCTTGGAGGGGTGGCACGGAGTGCCGGGGTGGTTTCACTGCGCCACCGCACAAAGGGCGTAAATCCGACCTCAGGCTTCGCCTGCCACCTCCTTTACAAAAGGAGGCTTTGGGCTTTTGGGATACTTGCAGGGTCGGATTCCATATCCGCCCGGTACATACCGATTTTGGCAAATTTGGATGGGCTGCCAAACGCCGCCCCTACAGGCCGTCTTTCATGAATGTTTAGAAAAAACAAGTCCCCAAGGTGTAATCCTTGAGGACTTGTTGCTTGTTTTCCTATCGTGCGCTTGGGCCAATTCTGATGTAGCTGTATTCCATGCCTGGAACTTGTCTGCTTGTGATGGTGAGGATTTCATCCTCGATAACCCAAGTCCAGCGTTCTGTCATGGCGTCGGTTACCATGATGAGCTCGTCGCCGTCTACGCTCCAAGTGAACTCATCAATGAGGTCTAGAAGCGCTACGCCGCGGATGCCTGTGCCGTCTGCGTGGAACTCATACTCAAATGTGTCCGCTTCGTCCCAAGCCCAGATGCCGACTAGACCTTCGTAGATGTTTGTAGCTTCTGCTGTGTCTCCCTCATCTTCGTCTTCGTCGTCTTCATCTTCTTCGTCTATTTCTTCATCAATCTCTGCTTCAATTTCGTCTTCAATCTCTTCTACTTCTTCCATTGGATCTTCCGGCGCTTCTTCTGCATCGCCACCGCCGCAGGCGGCTAGTAGGCCAACTACTAATAGTAGCGCCAACATGAGTGCTAACAACTTTTTCAAATTCATTTTGATTCCCTTTCTTGATCCTCTTATTCATTATTCATGACTGATCGAAAATTATTTTAGCATAATACTATCGCATTATCAAGTGTTTTTGTAAAAATTGTAGCTTATTTTGAGAAAAACGCTCCTCCATATACTAGATATGGAGGAGCAAGCTACTTTATGCCTTGTTTATCATCTGCTCAAACTCTTCTTTGGGATGCACGCCAACCCGCTTGTCTAGCTCCACGCCGTCTTTGAATAAGATTACGGTTGGGATGGTCATCACCCCGAAGCGGGCTGCCAGGTCTCCCTCTTCGTCTACGTTTACTTTGCAGATTTTGTGATTCCCCTGATACACTCTGGCCAGCTCGTCCATCACAGGGCCCAGCATTCTGCATGGGCCGCACCATTCCGCCCAGAAGTCTACCAGGCTTATGCCCTCTTTGATTGTCTCGTCGAAATTTTCTTTTGTTAGGTGTAATGTTGCCATGGTCTTACACTCCTTTCTATTTCTTTGCGTCTAAATATTCCGCTGCTGAGAGAGCCGCAATGAGCCCCTCACCCACGGCTTTTGCCACTTGATAGGGTTTCCCCGTACAGTCCCCCGCCGCGTAGATGCCGGGGATGTTTGTCTCCATCTTGCGATCCACTTGGATATGTCCGGCTTCCTGTGCCAGATTCGGCATGAGACTGTCCATGGCCACCGTGTTTCGGAGGATGAACACACCCTCACATGGGATTTGCTCGTCGCCCGCTTGCAGGGCTTCCACTTTACTCTCCCCGATTACGGCGATCTTTCTGCTCTCGATTACTTTGATGCCCGCTTGTAGTCCGCCTAAATCCCGTCCGTCTCCGATGGCGGTTACCGTACAGCCGATCTCTTGCAGATAGTTCGCCTCGTGTATTCCCTCGGAGGCACGGATCACCACACAGACTGTTTTGCCCCGATAGAGCATCCCGTCACAGGTGGCGCAGTAGCTGACGCCCTTTCCTAAAAGCTCCCGTTCCCCGGGAAATGCCGCTTTCTGCACGATGCCGGTTGCGAGGATGACAGCATCCGCCGTGTAATAGTCCGCACCTGCTGAGATTGCAAAGTTTTCACCCATTTGCATAATGCTGAGCACTCTGCCGCTTGTGATCTCAATCCCTCGGGCTTCTACTTGTTTGCGGCAGAACTCCAGATAGTCTTTCCCCGTCATGCTTGGCGTACCTAGGATGTTTTCCAGTAGCTCCGCCTTGTACAGTCCCGTTTCCCGGTAATCGCCGGAGAATAGGCGCACCGTTTTATTCCGCACACTTGCATTTAGAGCCGCCGACAAACCCGCAGGCCCTGCGCCGATGATGGCAATATTCACATGCTCCATGGTCTTCGCCTCCTTTCTCCTACTTAGAACATCACGTCAATCTAATTCTGCTTATGTTGTACAAACGATGCAGATGCCTTTGTAGGGGCGGCTATTAGCCGCCCGCGGGCGATTGATCATCGCCCCTACATGACGGTAGCGATTGTCATTGTAGAACAATGCCCTAGGTGTCCCGTGTCACATCATGCGGGTCGCCCAGTGTGCGACCCCTACAGGGGCTTGTACAATACAGCAGAATTTAGATTCTCCTACTTAGAGTATACCAACAATGGACAAGTATGTAAATATCATGTATAATCCTTGAAAGAATCTCTGATAGGAGTTGATTGCTTGTGGCTGAAGATTTGAAGCCTATCGAACCAACTGAGAGTTCGACTAATTTTATCCATGCATTCGTGGAGGAAGACATCGCCCCCGGCGGACGCTTTGCGGGACGCACGGTACACACCCGCTTTCCGCCTGAACCAAACGGATATCTGCACATCGGTCACTGTAAGGCGCTGTGTATCGACTTTGGCACAGCCGAAAAATACGGCGGTGTCTGTAATCTGCGGATGGATGATACCAACCCGACCAAGGAAGATGTGGAATATGTTGACGCAATCAAAGAGGATGTCAGCTGGCTGGGCTTTGACTGGGGCGACAACTTCTTCTACGGCTCGGACTTTTTTGAGGAGCAGTTTCAACTGGCCGTTGGCTTAGTTGAAAAAGGTCTGGCTTATGTCTGCGAGCTTACCCCTGAAGAGTTCAAAGCCAATCGCGGCTCGGTGGGCGTACCGGCTGTGAGTCCGTATCGGAATCGTCCCATTGCGGAGAGTTTAGACCTCTTCTTACGGATGCGTGCCGGTGAATTCCCTGCGGGAGCGATGACCCTGCGCGCCAAGATTGACCTTGCCTCCGGCAACTTCAACATGCGTGACCCGGCACTGTATCGCATTAACCACGCCCACCATCACCGTACAGGCGACAAATGGTGCATCTACCCCATGTATGACTACGCCCATCCCCTGCAAGACGCGTTGGAGGGGATTACCCACTCCCTGTGCTCTCTCGAGTTTGAAGATCACCGTCCGCTGTATGACTGGGTGGTGCAGCATACAGGCGTGGAGAATCAGCCGCGCCAGATTGAGTTTGCGCGCCTGTTCATCAATTACACCGTCCTCTCCAAGCGGAAGCTCCGCACATTGGTAGAAAATGGCGTCGTCTCCGGCTGGGATGATCCCCGAATGCCCACATTGACGGGAATGCGCAGACGCGGCTACACGCCGCGCAGTATCTGTAACTTTGCTGAGCGCATCGGTGTGAGTAAGGCCGCCAGTGTGGTTGATTTCTCTTTCTTAGAACACTGTCTCCGGGAAGACCTAAACGCCACCGCTAATCGCGCTATGGCTGTCTTGCGTCCGGTTGAACTTGTGATTACGAACTATCCAGAAGGTCAAACAGAGACCTTTGAGGTGGAAAATAACCCCGAAGACCCGGATGCCGGCACACGGACTGTCACCTTTTCGCGCAATCTTTGGATTGAGCAGGATGACTTTATGGAAGAGCCGCCGAAGAAGTACAACCGTCTCTTCCCCGGCAATGAAGTGCGCCTCAAGTCCACCTATATCGTCCGCTGTACGGGCTGTGAAAAAGACGCAGACGGCAATGTGATCCGTGTGTTGGCGGAATATGATCCCGAAACCCGGGGCGGCACTACGCCGGATGGTCGCAAAGTCCGTGGTACGATCCATTGGGTGGATCAAAACACTGCCCAAAACGCCACCGTGCGGCTCTATGATAGATTGTTCTCTGACCCCAACCCGGATGCTGCGGATAAAGACTTCATGACCTGTCTAAACCCGCACTCTCTCGAAGTGCTGACAGACTGTAAAGTCGAAGCGGGGCTTGCAGAGGCAGAACCATCTGCAAACTTCCAATTTATGCGGACAGGCTATTTCTGTGTGGATAGTAAAGACTCTGCTCCCGGAAATCTTGTATTTAACCGTAGTGTTGCACTGAAAGACAGTTTTAAGCCGACAGAGTAGGAGGCGGATTGCATGGACAAGGACGGAAAAATCATTCCCGAATATGAGGGGATGCTCCGCAGTCATATGATACAAGTCCCCGCCTGCATTGCAGATTGCAGCGGTATTCGTATCTTCGGCAGACGGATCAAGAGTTTGGTCTTTTCCACTGATGTTGCCATCATCAAGAACATCAACGCAGACGCTGTCATTGCCGTCTATCCCTTCACGCCCCAGCCCACAATTTCACGGGCTGTGCTCACTGCTGCGGACATGCCTGTTTTCTCCGGCATCGGCGGTGGCACGACCAATGGGCCGCGGGTGGTTCGGCTGGGCTGTGATGCTGAGGATCAGGGCGCGTTCGGCGTGGTGGTGAACGCCCCCATCTCCAATGAGATTATCCGGGATTTGAAAGAGCATCTGGATATCCCTGTTGTGGCTACCGTCGTCTCCGACCAAACAGACATCGCGGCGCGGATTGATGCTGGGGTCAGTATTGTAAATGTATCCGGCGCTGCCGACACGGCGCGGATTGTCTCCGTCATCCGCCGGCAGTTCCCCCACCTGCCCATCATCGCCACCGGCGGCCCTACGGAAGAGAGCATCCGCCACACAATTGAAGCGGGCGCGAATGCGATTACCTATACACCGCCGACTACGGCGCAGCTCTTCGGGGGATTGATGGAGAAGTATCGTAAGGCTACAGTGGATCATGCGCCGGATGCTTGATGGGTACATAGGCTCCTTTTTCAAAGGAGCTGTCCGCGTAGCGGACTGAGGATTGCCCTTAATTCCCCTCCTTGGAGGGGTGGGTAGATTGTCAAATCAAGTGCAACAGATGAATTCGAGAGGAGAGAGCCAGCCGAGGCATTTTCTAGGTCTATGGTTTATTAGCTCAACAACACGGGTCACT
>Ga0131853_10008736_pt1 | contig 18479 bp, 20 predicted proteins | sample TergutLab28metaG_FD_92764 | JGI IMG/M metagenome (GOLD analysis project Ga0131853, IMG submission 92764) | Labiotermes labralis P1 segment gut microbial communities from Petit-Saut dam, French Guiana - Lab288 P1 (version 2) (version 2) | ecosystem: Host-associated > Arthropoda: Insects >... | reverse complement strand
AGGCGTTGTCCGGGCAAGTCCCCAAGGGTGCCGCCCACCGTCTTCCAGTTTTCGTGAGACAGCAAGTGTACAATTTGTATATATTTCCTGCCCCCGAGGTTTACTTGTGTGTGGATGTGTGGGCGAGAGGCGTTGTTCGTTGTCCGGGCAAGTCCCCAAGGGTGCCACGCGCCGCCCACCGTCTTTCAGTTTTCGTGGGGCAACAAGTGTGCAATTTGTATATATTCCCTGTCCCCGAGGTTTACTTGTGCGTGGATGTGTGGGTGAGAGGCGTTGCTCGGGCAAGCCCCCAAGGGTGCCGCGCGCCGTCTTTCAGCTTTTGCGAGGCAGCAAGTGTACAATTTGTATATATTCCCTGCCCCCACGGTTTACTTGTGTGTGGGTGAAAGGCGTTGCCCGGGCAAGCCCCCAAGGGCGCCGCGCGCCACCCACCGCCTTTCAGTTTTCGCGAGACAGAGAATGTGGGAGTGGACAAAGTATGTTGCTTCAAACCGCGCCACACCTTCTGTCATCCTGAGTACCGCGAAGGAGCTTGCAAAATGAGAAGATCCTTCACTGCGTTCAGGACGACAGCCGGGAAATAAGTTTTCGGCTATCAACACAATTGTCCACGCTCCTTCCGAAAACGCACAATCCTCGCATATGCGGATGTGCAAAGGGAGAAATACGTCCCCCAAATCCCTCAAGGATGCCTACAACCAACCACCACACTACATATCCTGCATAACCGGCATTATCCCAACCAGTTCCTCCATCTTCACGCCCATATTGTGCGCCATCACAATCTGCCTCATCACCGACTCGTCATCCACCAGCGTTTTATGCACAAATTTCACGCTGCCTTCAATCCCCGCAACCTCCATCAAGTCCTTGATAAAGCGCGCCGCGTGACGCTCCATGCTTCTTGCCTTGTTGTCTTCTGCGATGCCCGAATACGAAACCGCCGTCGCTGTAATTCGTCCGGCAACAACTGCCTGCACATTAATCACCTGCGCGTCCCTGAAAATACTCGATTCCAAAGCTTCCTGCAACTCACGCTTAGACTGGAACGGCAAATCGACCGTTTTCGCGTCAATGCTTGCGTTCTTATCAAGGCTCTCCGGCGTCGCGATTATCCCAAGCTGCGACAGCGTTCGATGAATCCCCAACAGCTCGCTCGCCTCGCCGCTAAAGCCCTCAATCGTCCAATAAATCGGCTTAGTCTTGATAAAGTCGTCAAAATAGCTCGTCTCCGCCAAATCATATGCGTTTATCTTCGTTTTAATCGGCTTTCCGAGCAAACTCTTCTTGTTATTGCTCACATACAAAGGCACAATTGGCAGCGACCCATAATTGCACTCGCCAAGCTCATAGGTACAACCAACCGCACTAAAAACATCACGCTTATACGCCGTTTTCCCCTGATAGACATCTAGGCGTTCCTTCCCTTCATCGTTCAAAACCGTCCACTCACTAAACCCGTCCAGCTCATAAAGCTGAACATGCTCCGCGCGCGCCTTCTCCAGCTGCCAAACCCTAAGCCCGGCCACATGCCGCCCGGTACGCTCATCATAAATCGGCAAATACGAGGTCGCCTCAAACATCTCAACCCTACCCACATTCCAAAACGCATAACAAGCCCCATGAATCGCCGCCTTATTAGCAATCTCAAGTGCGATATCATCAAACCCCTCACCCAGCCGCTGCTTGATATCCTCGCCGTCATGCGTAACCTGCACCGGATTATACCAGAGCCGATTAACCAGCTGGTCAACAATCCTAAACGCAAAATTGCTATAAATATCCACAAGCGGCCGCAAATCCAGCTCCTTGCCCGTGTCCAAGCGCAGCCTTTTAAGCGCGCCGATACCTCTTGAGAGAAACGGGTTCTCTCCCTCATAGTACAGCTCGTTCTCAAGCATAACCGCGCGCTCCGGACTGCTCAGGAATAAGTTTTTTGTCTCGAGGATGAACTCGTGGAATCGCTTCTCCTCGATTGCTTTTTCTAAATCTTTGATTGTTACTAGCATTTGTAATTTCCTCCTTTTGTGTGTGTATTTTTTGTCATCATTCGCTTGCGTTCAGGATGACAGGTCGGCATGTAATTGCCCCCTTTTTGTATGCGTTAAAAATGCAAAAAGAGCCGGTGCATTGCACCCAGCCCATCGCACGTGGTGATTATTTTATGTGTAATCTTCTTTCTACTGTGAGCGACGCCACCATGTTTGCACGATATCAAAACAGCGGCGACAAAAAAACCGCCGGATTAACCATCCAACGGCTCTAAAACATCCCTAACTCACTAATTAATCCTCATAAATCTCCTCATCAACGTAAAGATAACTCAACGCATGCAAACTCTTGCCCAAACATTCCAAATGACAGAACAATTGTTGCGTTTGTTGCTTGTTCTCATCCTCTTCTTGCCAATTGGTCGCAACCAAAAGAGCAGTAACGCTTCCTTCAATTGTTGTGTTACAAAAACAACAGCAATATTTTCCTGTATCCATTTCCATCTACTCCCATCCATAATTTCTTGCTAATCTGTCTAGCGCACTCTGCCTAATGTTTCTAAAGGCAGTAATAACACCTCTTTCCCCTGTAACTATTACATTAAATCTTCCGGGGCTTGTTTCATTGATATGCACTCTCGCGCCATCCGCCTGCCGTCGAACATTATTGCTTCGCATCGTGGCTCTTCTCTCTGCATCACTAAACCCTCTTTCTCGTAGTCTTTGCGCCCCATGTTCCGTAGCACTTGACCCCTGTGTTCCCGAAAATCCACTACTACCTCCGCCTCCACCACCAAAGAACGTCAAATTCATTTTCATAATACCCCTAATACATCTCACTCGTCAACCACCTTCTTTTTCTTTGCCATTTCGTAATAATTATCAATAGTAACAATCTCAATCCCAGCCGCCCGATACTCTCCAAAAATATCCTCCGGCGTGTAACTGAAACATACAATCGTATCAGGCCGCACAACCTTAACCATCCGAGCCAACCCTTTTTTAAAATAGTACTTGTCTAACTTGTCCCTAACGCAGCCATAAGTACTAACCGCCACCGATCCACCTTGTTCCAGCCCTTCAAAGGCGAAGTCGTAGCTTCTCTCGTCACCCCAGCGCAAATTATGCACAATGTCTATTCCATTACTCTGCATCCAGTAAGCCAAAGCCCTATTCCGATAAACATTCCAAATCTGCATCGAAAGCGGCATACTTCTATAAACACTAAAGTCCGGCGTAATAACACCCTCGAAGCGCTTTAACATATCCAAATACCGTGCCGGGTCTTTCCAAACCCTTTCAAATTTATAATCATGTGCGTAGAAGTGTACCCATTGTTTATAATCACGAGGCCGACATGCTTTCCCAAACTGAATCGCCTCCGTCGGCTTAAACTCCGTCTTTCTAACCATTGGCAACTCATACCTAGCACTAAACCGCGCACCCGAAACCAATCCTGCCTTAAACACGTCCATACTCTCCATCTCCTCCCTACAAAATCCCATTCTCCTCCCCTGTAGGGACGAGACCTTCCGCTCGCGCTGGTCTGAATTTTCGCCTGCGGCCGACGGCTACGCGAAAACGGCACCTCTTCCCTGTGGTCAGGCGATGAATTTCCGCACTAGAAGCATATGCGTAAATTAAAGCGTGCCGCCGCTTGGATGCTTCATCCATTGCCATCGGCGGTTCCTGCCGGAGTAGTTCCCCAACAAAAAACCGCCGGCTGCCTAAAACGGCTCATCCAACGGTTTTTTAAACTGAATCATCTATTTTCAACCACTTATTAACTTACCCCAACATCCCCTGCATAAAACCCAACACTTTCTCCTTCTGATTCTCACTCAAGTCACGAAACAGTGATAAAGCAGTCGCCTCTTTTTGAGATAACGCATCTTCCTTAACAGGCAAGCGTATTTCACTCACTCCCATAATATAATCCATACTCGAGTTAAATAATATCGCCATCTTCAATAATGATGCCACGCTTGGATAGTGTCTCCCATTTTCATAGGCACTTATAGTTTCTTGTGCCACTTCCAACTCAATGCTCAGGCGAATCTGTGTCATTTTCTTCTCTTCGCGCAACTCCCGGATTCTATTTTGCATCTCTATCACCTCTATTACGAAGTATATAGTTTATACTTGTTTTTTTTATAGTTTAATGATATAATTTTTATTGTATTGAACTATAATCCTAAGAGGTGAGAACTATTTCTGATTACAAATCCATGTACTTCGACCTTTTTAACAAGATTACAGATGCTATCAAAATTTTACAAGAAGCGCAACAAGAAGCCGAGAACAAATATAACGAAAGTGACGATGAATAGATAATATGAAAGCGTAGGGAAGGATTCAGGGCAACACAGCAACCGCCCACAAACATCTCGCCCACAAAACTAATGGACGATTACAGTATGCTGTCGTAACCGCTCATATAGTCATATAAATTGAAAAGTGTCCAAAGAAAACTCAGGAATTTTAGCTCAGAACGAGGAAACAGATTCCAAGCGTGCCCGTTGGGTGACACCTGTCAGGCAACGCCCGTTGGGTGACACCTGTCAGGCAGCGCCCGAAAGGCACGGTTGGGTTCCGGTGATAGTGACCTAACAGGTAATACCCGTTGGGTGATACCCGTTGGGTAATACCCGTTGGGTAATACCCGTTGGGCAACGCCCGCTGGGCAACGCCCGCTGGCGAAGCGGAAGGTACCGGCGCGGCTTTGCCGCGTTTTTCGCGTAGCGAAAAATCGTGAGAGGTTATGAGCTAAAATTACAAGTTTTATTGGACGGTTTCCATTTTATGTGACTATACATGCAAATTCTAAAGCAAGCACCGTACTCGTAGGGGCGATGGCCGTTGGCCGTTGGCTGACAGCTGATAGCTGATAGCCGTTGGCTGATAGCTGATAGCCGTTGGCCGTTGGCTGATAGCCGCTGGCCGCTGGCCGTTGGCTGACAGCTGATAGCTGATAGCCGTTGGCCGATGGCCGATGGCCGTTGGCTGACAGCTGATAGCTGATAGCCGTTGGCCGTTGGCCGCTGGCCGTTGGCTGACAGCTGATAGCTGATAGCCGTTGGCCGATGGCCGCTGGCCGTTGGCTGATAGCTGATAGCCAACGGCCATCGGCGCGATGGGCAATCGCCCCCCCAAACGGCTACACAGTAACAAACCCCTTCCTAACACTCCCCCATCCAAGCGTATACACCAAATACCTAATAAAATCCGCACAATGCCCATGCTCATTACTCTTCATCGGCACGTCCTCAAACGCCCCCTGATCCCACGAGTACAAGGAAAAATCCCGAATCGAATAGACACATCCCCTATTAAACTTCAAAACCCCTTTATCCAGCGCGTTCTTAACCGCGTAAATGCCGGGCAAAACGTCATTAGCGCCTCGCCTCACCCGAAACCGTTTATGATGCTTAATCTCATTGATAAACCCCTTCGCACTCGGGTCAACCACCACATATCTAACATCCAAATCCCCGCAAAGCTCGCACAGAGCCTCATAATACTCCCTGGGCGTCTTCGCGCGTCCCGTCTCGCGCTCCGAATGATAATACTCACTAATCTGAAAGTAAACCCCGTCCGAGAGCCCAAACAACCCCATCGCCGTCGCGTTAGAATGCCCATAATCCACGCCGACATAATACTCCGAGTACGGCCGCGGCTTCTCATCCTCCGTATGAAACTCATAATTAAACATCGGATAAATCAAGCCCTCCAAAGCCACTCGCTTGCCCAAAATATCGCGCTTATAACCCACACTGTCCGGGTCATGCTTAGCGAGTTCTCGCCTCAGCTGCGCGTCCGTAACCGACAAATTATCCCAAATCGTAAAATGCCCATAATTATAACCATAATCCGCATCCGCCGCCTGTTTTGCCTCATGAAAATTAATCAAATCCTTATAATACCAATGCCCACCGGGCTTAGGGTTAAGATCATGAAAATGCCGCGGCTCTTTCGCGCTCATAGTCCGCTTAAAGCTCTGTAAAACCGACCCTTTATCGCACTCATTCGCCTCCGTAACATACACACAGCCCAGCGTCGCGCCCTTTAACTTGCGCTCTGAGCCGCCGTCATTCGCCCCATGCACCAAAATTATCTTCTCATCCCCATAAGCCGTCGTAACATACACACATGGCCAATCCTTGTACTTCCCCTCGCGCGCGCGCCCCGCAAAATGATACATAACCCCAAACCCGTCACACTCAACAATATACATCTGCGCCGCCGCCACCGTAACACCCATAATCAAGTGAAATTTAGCCGGATTGCGCTCAACCGCATGGCAAAACGCCAACACATTTAACACATTTTTACCACCTCGGACACCGCCCTCCGCCACGTTAAGCCAAGACCTGCGCGAGCGGAAGTAATATTCACGCTGCTTCGGGGAGAACTTTGATAAACTCATTTAATCACCTCAGATTGTACTTGGAAGTAAGATACCATAAGGGCATTATCACAAACCGTAGAGGCGAACGCTTGCTCCGCCCGAAAACTCCAACAAACTCACCTAATCCCTCTAATTGTATTTGGAAGTAAGATGCCATAAAGGCATTATCACAAACCGTAGAGGCGAACGCTTGCTCCGCCCGAAAACTCCAACAAACTCACCTAATCCCTCTAATTATATTTGGGGGTAAGATGTCATAAGAGCATTATCACAGACCGTAGAGGCGAACGTTTGCTCCGCCCGAAAACTCCGACAAACTCACCTAATGCCTCAGATTGTATTTGGGGGGTAGGATGCCATAGAAGCGATATGCTAATTATCGCGAACTATCGGTGCGCACTTGCTCCATCCAAGAGCTTTGATAAACTCATTTAATCACCTCAGGTTGTATTTGGAAGTAGGATGCCATAGGTACAGAATGTTAATTATCACGAACCGTAGGGGCAAAGCACTTGCTCTTCCCTAGAACATCCTATGTCATAAAATAACCAAGCAAACCATAAAAGCTAGATGATGACCATCCTTCCACCAAAAACAGATTGTGGGTCAAACCCACAATGACGCAGGAGGCATTGTAAGGTCGTCACCATTCACCAAACATAGTGACAACTTTACTCGGCGAACGCTTACTAACCAGCGGTCACTGACCAACGGTCGCTGACCAGCTCCACCAACACAACACACTCGAACACCATCACCAAAAACAGATTGCGGGTCAAACCCACAATGACGCAGGAGGCATTGTAAGGTCGTCACCATTCACACAAACATAGTGACAACTTTACTCGGCGAACGCTTACTAACCAGCGGTCACTGACCAACGGTCGCTGACCAACGGTCGTTGACCAGCGGTCGCTGACCGGCTCCACCAACACAACACACCCGAACACCATCACCAAAAACAGATTGCGAGTCAAGCCCACAATGACGCAGAAGACATTGTAAGGTCGCACCATTCACCAAACATAGTGACAACTTTACTCGGCGAACGCTTACTAACCAACGGTCGCTGACCAACGGTCGTTGACCAGCTCACCAACACAACACACTCGAACACCATCACCAAAAACAGATTGCGGGTCAAGCCCACAATGACGCAGGAGGCATTGTAAGGTCTCACCATTCACCAAACATAGTGACAACTTTACTCGGCAAACGCTTACTAACCAGCGGTCGCTGACCAACGGTCGCTGACCGCCCAGCTCCACCAACACAATGCAACCAACCACCAAAAAAAGGATGACCACCGTCATCCCCTAAATTTCCAGCCCCACTTCTCCACACTCCGTCGCGCTACACTCCGTCTCACTACACTCCGTCTCGCTACACTCCGTCTCGCTACACTCCGTCTCGCTACGCTCGACTACCTCACCACAAAGCGCCTCCAAAACCTCTCTCGCACTCTTCTTCGCCTGCTCCACTTCCGCGTTCTCCACAAGCCCATATCTCACATCATCAATGCCCATATCATGCAGCAATTTCACCGTTTGCGCTTTTAACTTCTGCACCGACGCAAGCTCCTTGAGCGCATCCTTATCATCCGCGCCCGTCGCTTGCGCCTCTCGAAGCAGCCCAATAGTGCGCATCTCCTGAATCGTCAGCCTATCAATTTGTGCCTGAACCACTTTGTATTTATCACGCGGCGTTTTTAAGAGTTTCCGCTCCTCCGCGTTCAAATCCCCAAACATTAACTCCTCAAACTCGTCAACTTTCGCCTTTTTGCGCTTAACTTTATCGTCCATCTCCCTAAACTCAGCTCCTTTTCCAACCGGCCGCCGGCTACTCAATCTCATTCCGCTATCTTTGGTTCAAATTTTACGAAATCCATCTCAGAACTTTTGCTAAGGCAAAAGCCGCTTCCTGTGGTCGCGTTCGGATTTTGTTCCGATTCCGGTCGCACGCAAAACGCCTGTACTTCGTTTCAGTGCTGCGTTTCGCGCGCTCCTTGTCTTTCGTAAAACTCGAATCAAATCTAGCGAAAACAGGTTATGTGCCAATGCCAAATCACTTTCTCAAACTTCCATGCAACCATAATACCACACCAAAACATATCATTGTGTATCAAGTTTTCACACAAAAAAAATTTCGCGCCCAACCCCATAAAAACAAAAAAAGAGCGACCCAAAAGCCGCCCTAAAAAACCACCAGTCTACCCTGCCAACATCCGCAACGCCTCCCGGTGCAGCCTATGCGTCTGCGCCCAAGCATAGCCAATCTTGTCACAAACCTGCTCCCACTTGAGCCCGTTGATATAATACTCGCGAATCACGCGCCGCTGAATAGGCTCAAGCTTGTCAATCGCATCCTCAATTTCTTCAAGCACCGTGAGCAGCTCATATTTTTTCATGAGCAGCTTCGTGTGCAACCTCACCGCCCTCTCCGCATATAAACCCGTCGGATCAGACGCGCTGCCGCTCTTTTTAATATGCGCCAAATCTGCCAACGAACCCAAAGGTGAGGCAATACAAGTCTGATACAAATACTCAATCTCCAGCTCCAGCTGCTGTGTCTCCGCCTTAATATCTAAATATCTACTAAGCCTGGCCTTTGTCATTTTTTCCATCCCCTTCCGCAACTGCCTTTTGTATCCTCAACAACTCCATCCGCTCAATCTCGTCATAATCCCTCGTGTGCTGCTCATAATTGATAAACCGATTTTTCTTTTTCACATCCTCCTTAACCGGCGCGCTCGTGCGCGCGTTTTTTATATATTTTTGTTCAATATCTTTAACTTTATGAAGAAGCCCGTCCGCCTGCTCATCCTTGCGTCCCTTCGTGTGTTGCGCTTTGCGTTCATAAGATAAACACAGCGACTTCATCTGATAAACCGCGCTCAAATTTCCATGCCGCTCCCTATACTCAATGGCTCCGAACCGTCTAAGCGCGCTCCTGGCATTATAAATCGCGCCGCGCTTGAGCCCCGTCCTAAGCTCCAAAGTCGAAATCGAAACCGAAAACTCATCCTTCCAACCCGTCTTATTCGCCTGATGCATAAGCGCATGCCAAAGCACGATAGACGAAGTACTTACCTGCGGCGCACTCTCAAGCCAGTCGTAGAATGCGCGAATTTCTAAAAGGTAATTCATTGTTATGCCCTCCTATAGTCGTTTAACTTGAAAACCGCGCATAGTCAAAAGCTATGAAAGGTTTTTCATGACGCGCTATCATGGCAAAAATACTGCAAAAATGGGGTAGTTTTCGAGTTAAAGGACTATAATCCATAGGATTAAAGCCTATTAACCCTAAACTTCTGAACCCAATCAAATACACAATCTTCACAAACAATCCCAAAGCCAATCACCCCAAAATCATAATAATCCTCCCAAGCAAAAATCTCACATTTCCTATATCTGCAATAAAATTCACACAAAATCGGCCCATCCAAATGCCCACAAAGCTCTACTTTAATAATCCTAGGCTCAGTCATTAATGCCCTCCTTCACAAAATGAATAACAACTATTGATTCTTTTGGATATATGTTGTAAACTAATAGTACGAAAAAAACTTACAAAAAGGCACTTGTGCTAACATCATATCCGTCATTTGACGGAATGTCAAGTTCTTTTTCGTCATTTGACGGAATTTTTTAAAAAAACACACACCATAAGAATATGGGGCGTGCAAATTAGGGGGCAATTCTGTGAATATTGACTATAGCATACTTTTGTCAAGAACACTTGAATTATGTAGAGAAAAAGGCATCTCGGCAAACAAAATGCTTCAAGAAGCAGGCCTGTCAAAAAGCGTAATCGACAATATCAAAAGGCAAAGAGCGCCGTCCTCAGAAATCTTATTGACCGTCGCGACATATTTCGACGTTTCGACAGATTATTTGCTTGGAGTAACTGACCGCCCAAAAGCCATTCACGACAAAACCGACACCGACGAAGGCTCGTTTGAATGGCTAAGAAATGGATTAATCCGCAGTGGGATGCTCGAAAAAGACAAAGACCTAACCGACGAACAATTAGCTCTCGCCCTTAAAAATCTCGATAATTTCGTCGGCTTCATGACTCAGCAAGAAAAAGACTACCTCCCGTAACCGCTCATCACCCAAAATTCCGCTGCTTAATAAAGCCTTGTATAAGCATACAAGGTTACTATCGTTGCTATTTTTTTTGTGATTCATTATAAATACCTCTCTTGTAAAGTTATTTATAATTGCACGCGCGAATTATATAAATAATATCACCAAACTCAACTTTTACATGTTATGCATATTTCTCATGTTACTTTTAATACATAGTTTCATTGTAGCACATTTCGACACAAAATAACAGAAACTTCATAATTTCTTAATTTTTCGACGAAACGCGACGAATTTCGACGAGCGCACATTCTGCAAACGCACTTTCGACGAGCGATGGATGACTGTTTACTATCTCTCGTTTTTTTGATATACTTATTACTCCATCAACTAAACCTTGCCAAATCTTTGCGCTTATTTTGCCCCACGAGTGTTTTATAGTCACTCGTTTATATCACAGAGGGTATTACTGCGCGCCCACAAAACACTCGTGGGGCAAAGACCCACACAAATCCGTTGGTCTGCCGCGGCTTTTAGCAGCGTAGGCTTTTGACAAGGTTTAGTTGGCAGAGGAATACCACCAACCAACCCACAAACGGAGGAAAACCAATGAAACTAGACCGCGAACAACTAAAAACAAAAATCGAAGCGCATCTCCTCTCCTACGTCGCCCTAAGAAGCGACACCGGAACCATACACGAGCGCAATATCGAGAAATTCTACACAAAATGGTTTAACGACGTGCCCTATTTCAAAGAAAACCCCGACCACTGCGGCATCTTCCCAATCCCAAACGACAAATTCGAGCGCCACGTACCTTGGGCATTACTTAAAGGCAAAGGGCTACAAGGCGAAAGTCAAGACACAATAGTGCTTTTGCACCACTCGGACACCGTTGACCGAGCCGATTACCTGACAATCAGTGACCTAGCCCTAAACCCAACCGCGCTTGAAGAAGCCTTCAAAGCCGGCAAACTAGCCCTACCCCAAGACGCAAAAGCGGACTTAGACAGCGGCGAGTGGTTATTCGGCCGCGGTGTAAACGACATGAAAGGCGGCGCCGCCATCCACATCGCCATGTTGGAAGAATATACGAAAATCCGGAATTTCAAAGGCAACCTGCTGCTGCTCGCCGTACCTGACGAGGAGAATCTTTCGGCCGGCGCAATAGGTGCTGCGCATCTGCTATGTGAGCTCGCCGATAAACACAATCTAAACTATAAACTCTGCCTAATGGGCGAGCCGGACACGACCGAGGGCAGCTTCCACGACGGCTCTATCGGCAAAATTATGCCGCTCATCCATGTCCGCGGCCAGCTCGCGCACGTCGGCAAAGTCTACGACGGCCTCAGCCCCGTAAAAATACTGGCCAAAATTATCGACGAGCTCGAACTAAACCCCAACTTCATCGAGAGCGACGGCCAAATAACAACTCCACCCCCGGCCTTCCTATACGCGCGCGACCAAAAAGACGTCTACGATGTCTCGCTCCCCGCGACCGCGAGCGGCTTTATAAGCATCTTTTGCTTCATCCGCACACCAAGAGAGCTGATGGAACTCGTCAAAACAATCTGCGAAGAAGCCATGGCCGATTCCATAGCCTCTTTCGAGCGCAGCTACGCAAAATTCGCTGAAATTCAAAACATTGGAAATGATAACCCCTCATATAATCGCTCATATAAAACCAATGTCAAGCTCTACTCCGAACTCTATGACGAGGCCGTACGAGACAGCGGCCAGCGGTTCCTAAGCGAGATTGAAAAAACAAAATCAGAAATCGCCGAAAAAGTAAAAGCCTCCGAACTAACCTACACACAAGGCACTCAGGCCATCATCGACCGCACGCTTGATTTTGTAGCCGACCGCTCGCCGATTGTCGTTATCACGCTAATACCTCCGTACTACCCCTGCGTCGCCAACGAAAAACTTCTAGGCAAAAATAACGAAATCGACGCACTTTGCGATGACTTAATAAACTACGCCAAAGAAACCGACGCGCATAACTTCCAAAGAAACCTCGCCAACTACATGTGCGACTTTTCCTACATGATGCAAACCGACGACAAACAGACCAACGACTACATACAATCCAACATGCTAATGTGGGGCGAAAATTACCAAATCCCATTCGAAAAAATCCGCAAAAACTCAATGCCGCTCCTAAACATAGGCCCACGCGGCCGCGGCGTCCACCAGTACACCGAGCGCGTCTTAAAATCGGACTTGTATTATAGGATTCCGAGGTATGTTGAGTTTGTAATTGAGCGGGTTTTAGGGAAGTAAAGACAAATACAAAAATCAGACACGCCAAAAGTGACGTGTCTGATTTTTGTTTACCATACTATCCGCAAGTGCCAATATATTTCTTCAAAGTATCCACATGCATAGGATATAAAGATTGTGGCGCATCTTCAACCATCCGCTTTACCTCCGAGAGCGATACCCATCTATAATCTTGCGACTCATCAGAAAATGATAGCAGCTCGCCTCTAACCCTACAAATAAACACAAAAACCATTATCGGATAGTCTCCAATAAGATTTTGCGAACAAGAAAAAGGCATAAAATTTACGACTTTATACGAATCGCTTTCATAAACCTTAGATGCATTTTCACCCATTATCTCAATCACTTCTAAGCCGGTCTCCTCTTTGATTTCCCTTCTAAGCGTATCAAATATACACTCAAACGCCCGAATCTTACCGGCAGGTATTTCAATAAGTCCATTTTCGTGCGGTGCCTCCGCTTTAACGCGCGCCTGCACAAGTATATGCTTTATACCATCTATGCCTTTTTCAATGATCCCACCAACACCCGGTATTGAAAATTGCTCCATATTATCATTCTCCCGAAATTATAATTACATTTACTTAACATGACATACCACCGAATACCTCACTAAGTATAGCATAATCCTTCACAAGAAAAAAGAGGCGGATATAAAATCCGCCCCAAATATTACTTTTAACTAATCATCCTAATCCATATCCATCGCCGAATAATAAGCACTATACTGCGAATCGTACTCTTCCTTCTTAGCCGCTACGTCAATCTTCCTATAAAGGTTCATGCCCGTGCCCGCCGGTATCAGCTTACCGATGATAACGTTCTCTTTAAGCCCGATAAGCGGATCAATTTTACCCTTAATCGCAGCTTCCGTAAGAACCCTCGTCGTCTCTTGGAAACTAGCCGCCGACAAGAACGAGTCCGTCGCAAGCGACGCCTTCGTAATACCCAAAAACACGCGACTGCCCATAGCAGGCTCTTTACCCTCTTCCAGCATCAGCGCATTAACACGCTCAAACTCAAGCCAGTCCACAAGGCTGCCCGGCAAGAACTCCGTATCGCCATTTTCCTCAATCTTAACACGCTTTAGCATCTGACGAACGATAACCTCAATATGCTTATCATTAATATCAACGCCCTGAAGCCTATAAACACGCTGAACCTCTTTAAGCATATAGTCTTGAACCGCGCGAATACCCTTGATCTTCAAAATATCATGCGGATAAACCGAACCTTCAGTCAGCTCGTCGCCTTCCTTGATAACATCGCCGCTATACACTTTTATCCTAGAGCCATACGGGATAAGATACTCCTTAACCTCGCCGGTCTCGTTGTTTGTAACTACAACTTCGCGCTTTTTCTTCGTGTCGTTTACTATAACCGTGCCCGGAAGCTCGGAAATTATAGCCAAACCTTTAGGCTTTCTCGCCTCAAAAAGCTCCTCGACACGCGGAAGACCCTGCGTGATATCCTCGTTACTCGAGATACCACCGATTTGGAAAGTACGCATAGTAAGCTGAGTACCCGGCTCACCGATAGACTGCGCCGCGATTATACCAACCGACTCACCTATCCTAACGATTCTACCGGACGCCATGTTAGAACCATAGCATTTCGAGCAAAGCCCAATTTGCGAACGACAAGTAAGAATCGTCCTAATATGAACCTCTTTCACGCCACTTTTTTCAATTGCGTCGGCCTGATCATGTGTAATCAATGTGTCCGCCGCAGCCAAAATCTCGCCCGTCTCCGGATGAGCAACATTGTCAATCGCCCACCTACCGCGAACACGGTCAGATAACGGCTCGATAGTCTCGTCGCCGTCCATGAATGCATATACAAACATGCCCGGCTCTTCTTCCAAATTAACCGCACAATCAAACTCACGCACAATAATATCTTGCGAAACATCAACAAGCCTTCTCGTCAAATAACCCGAGTCCGCCGTACGAAGAGCAGTATCCGAGAGCCCCTTCCTCGCACCATGGCTCGAAATGAAATACTCGAGAACTGACAACCCTTCACGGAAGTTGGATTTAATAGGCAGCTCATTTGTCTTACCCGACGGGCTCGCCATAAGACCACGCATACCCGCAAGCTGCTTAATCTGGCTGGTCGTACCCCTCGCACCCGAGTTTGCCATCATGAACAAGTTATTATACTGCCCAAGACCCGTAAGAAGCTCACGCGCAATATTATCACTCGTCTCTTCCCAAGTCTTAATAACCTTATCGCGGCGCTCATCATCAGTCATAAGCCCACGTCTGAACATTTTCGTAATATCCTCAACGGCCTTATCAGCCTCATCAAGCATGGCGTCCTTCTTACCGGGAATAACCATGTCAGAAACCGAAACCGTAAGCGCACCAACCGTCGCATACTTAAAGCCCAAAGACTTAATCTTATCAAGCGCCTCAGCCGTCTTAGTCGAGCCATTTTTATTTATACAACGGCTGATAATCTTACCCAGCGCCTTTTTATCAGTCAAGAAATCAATCTCAAACAGCAATTTATTCTCCGTTTTACTACGATCAACAAACCCAATATCCTGCGGAATCGCCTCGTTGAACAAAATTCGCCCAACAGTCGTGTTCACAACCGCGCTCAAAAGCTCGCCATCAACTTCTTTCTCGCGTCTCACGCGGATTCGGTCATGCAGCGATATTTCATGATTATCATAAGCCAAAATCGCCTCATTCTCGTCCTTAAAGTACTTGATCAAAGAATAACGCTCGATAACCAAAGCAGGCTTAGTCGAAACTAAATGCTCCTCATTATGATACTCAAGCTCAACCAGACGCCTCTGCACGATAGAGTCGTTCATGCCAATCTTGCCCGCGTTAAGCGCGTCCAAAATCTCCTGGTCGCTCTCATAAACGTATGGAACCTCAGCGTCTTTATCCAAAAGAGCCTCGCCGTCAAAAAGCGGCATCTCTTTCGCAACCGTCAAGTAATAAATACCCAAAACCATATCCTGCGAAGGAACAGTAACAGGCGCACCATCACTCGGCTTCAAGAGATTATTAGGCGCTAGTAATAGGAATCGACATTCCGCCTGCGCCTCAGCCGAAAGCGGCACGTGAACCGCCATCTGGTCGCCATCGAAGTCCGCATTATAAGCAGTACAAACGAGCGGATGCAATTTCAGAGCCTTACCCTCAACCAGTACCGGCTCAAACGCCTGAATACCAAGCCTATGCAAAGTCGGCGCACGGTTAAGCATAACCGGATGCTCCTTAATAACTTCCTCCAAAACGTCCCAAACCTCCGGTTGAAGCCTCTCAACCATACGCTTAGCACTCTTAATATTATGCGCAAAACCAACGCCAACAAGCTTCTTCATAACAAACGGCTTAAACAGCTCAATCGCCATCTCTTTAGGCAAACCACATTGATAAATCTTCAAGTTCGGCCCAACAACGATAACAGAACGACCCGAGTAGTCAACACGCTTGCCAAGAAGGTTCTGACGGAAACGCCCCTGCTTGCCTTTAAGCAAATCAGACAACGATTTAAGCGGTCTATTACCGGGACCCGTCACAGGGCGGCCACGACGGCCATTATCTATAAGCGCATCAACTGCCTCTTGCAGCATACGCTTCTCATTGCGCACGATTATATCAGGCGCGCCAAGTTCCAGCAATCTTTTAAGGCGGTTATTACGATTAATAACGCGTCTATACAAATCATTCAGGTCACTTGTTGCAAATCGACCACCATCAAGCTGAACCATCGGCCTAAGATCCGGTGGGATAACAGGAATCGCGTCCATAATCATCCAGCCCGGCCTATTGCCCGAAATTCTAAAACTCTCGATAACCTCAAGCTTCTTAATAATCCTAATTCGCTTTTGACCGGCAGAATCAGGCAAGCTCGCTTTAAGTTCCACGCTCTCTTTTTCCAAATCAATATTATCCAAGAGTTCTTTAATAGCCTCCGCACCCATACCAACACGGAAAGTATTGCCGTACTTATCTATCGCATCCCTATATTCTTTTTCGGATAAAAGCTGCTTGTAATCAAGCCCCGTGCGCCCGGTATCAAGCACGATATACGACGCAAAGTATAAAACCTTCTCAAGCACCCTAGGCGATAGCCCCAGTATAAGCCCCATACGGCTCGGTATTCCTCTAAAGTACCAAATATGCGAGACAGGAGCTGCAAGCTCAATATGCCCCATTCTGTCACGGCGCACCTTGCTTTTAGTAACCTCAACCCCACAACGGTCGCAGATAAGGCCTTTGTAACGGATACGCTTATATCTCCCGCAGTGACATTCCCAATCCTTAGAAGGGCCGAAAATACGCTCGCAAAACAAACCGTCGCGCTCAGGCTTCAGCGTTCTGTAATTGATAGTTTCAGGCTTTTTAACCTCGCCCCTTGACCATTCCCGAATCTTTTCAGGTGATGCCAGGCCGATTCTTATGGAATCAAAAGTAATTGATTGTTCATTCGCCATATGATTGCCCTCCTATATTTTATCTAAATCGTCTTCATCGTCGAAATTATCGCTAAACAATTCTCCATCAAGCACAACAATGTCATCCGACTTGAGCAGCGTTTCCTCGTCAAGCTCCTCAGGGAACTCTTCCTCTTCAAACTCCGCCCCATCGTCAAATCCGTCAAACTCTTCATCATCAAAGGGTTCATCGTCAATGCTATCCAAATCATCAAGTTCTCCGCCCAACTCCTCAACATCATCTTCATCATCTACCGAGCTAAACAATGCCGACTTTTTGATAAACGGGCTGGAGTTCTCATCATCAGCCTCGTTGCCTTCCAAGTTGACAGGCACCTCTTGAATGTCGTCAATCGACTCTTTAATTTCAACTTCCGAATGATCCTCCAAAAGAACCCTGACATCAAGCCCAAGCGCTTGAAGCTCTTTCAAAAGAACCTTGAAACTCTCAGGAACGCCCGGTTCAGGCACATTATCGCCTTTTACGATAGCCTCGTAAGTCTTAACACGCCCAATAATATCGTCAGACTTAACAGTAAGAATCTCCTGAAGCGTGTAACTCGCACCATAAGCCTCAAGTGCCCAAACTTCCATCTCACCGAAACGCTGCCCACCGAACTGCGCTTTACCGCCCAAAGGCTGCTGCGTAACAAGCGAGTAAGGCCCCGTCGAACGCGCATGAATCTTATCGTCAACAAGGTGGTGCAGCTTCAAATAATGCATATAACCAACAGTAACAGGGTTATCAAACGCCGCTCCCGAGCGCCCGTCCCTAAGTTCTATCTTGCCATCACGAGTAATCGGCATATCCGCCCATTCTTCGCGATTTTCCTTATTATCTTCAAGCCCCTGCATTATGAACTCGTCAATTACGCCCTTCCACTTCTTGTTAAACTCTTTCCATTCCATGTTAGCATAATCGCTCGCAAGCTCAAGCGTATCCATGATATCAAACTCGTTCGCCCCGTCAAAAACAGGTGTAGCAACCTTCCAGCCAAGAACCTTAGCCGCAAGACCCAAGTGGACCTCAAGAATCTGCCCAATATTCATACGCGACGGAACACCAAGTGGGTTCAAGACGATATCAAGCGGCCTTCCGTTCGGTAAAAACGGCATATCTTCAATCGGCAGAACCCTTGAAATAACGCCCTTGTTACCGTGACGCCCCGCCATCTTATCACCAACCGAGATTTTACGCTTCTGCGCGATATAAACACGCACAAGCTGATTAACACCCGGCGGAAGCT
>Ga0131853_10008735_pt1 | contig 18479 bp, 9 predicted proteins | sample TergutLab28metaG_FD_92764 | JGI IMG/M metagenome (GOLD analysis project Ga0131853, IMG submission 92764) | Labiotermes labralis P1 segment gut microbial communities from Petit-Saut dam, French Guiana - Lab288 P1 (version 2) (version 2) | ecosystem: Host-associated > Arthropoda: Insects >... | reverse complement strand
CTTTTTTTTTAATTTATGTCTTTTGAAGGTTAACATGCTTAAGTTTTTAATATGGGTTGAACTTTGTTTTCACCCCCCCCCTTTTGGGGGGGGGGGGGGGGTTGAAGGCATTGGCTGTAGGTTGGTGATACATGTCCTGCAAATTCTGAGTGTTACTATAGTAGTGTTTGTGAGTGGGGTTCTTTGTTTCATTTCCACAATTTTTATTTTGAATTTTCATTTATCCCCCTGTAGACAAAACCTGATTTTTTATACTATTTACATTGATGTAATTGCTGACATGTTGCCCATTGCTTGAAAAAAATTTGCAGTGAAACAAAATAGAAATATTAAAAGTGTTGCCATGGAACCATTGTTGAGCTGTGAACTACGTCAAAAATTCTTAGGTCTTGGCATAAAGTGCATGATATTTTTGTCCAGTATTAAGCAAACTTGAACTTTTGTGTCAAATTTTAATAATCGTCCCCAGTATAAAATTTCATGAATATCTGTCAAGTGGGAGGTGTGTTGTTCTGTACAGAGAGATGGATGGGAGGTGTGCTGAAGTTAATATTCATTTTTCACAAATTTTCAGACATGGCCTAAAGTTAAGGTGTCTTTCCAAAGGATATCTAATGTCAAATTTGAACAGTGCTTATTGACTTATTTATTAAAAATCACTTCTGGTGCATCGTTATGTTTTTATGTCCATTTAAACTGTGATCCTAAGGAGATGTGAACAGAGAAAGTTCTGATAATAAGTATGTATTCACATGATTCAAAGACAAGAATTTTGTACTAATTTATCATGTGAAAAATTTGGAGGGGGGGGGGGGTGTTTTCCACCTTAAATTATGCATGAATTTTAACATGTTTTATGGCTGTTGTCCTGAAAATTAAGTTTGTATTGGAGTAAATGTAGTATTTTTGCTTGCTTTGTGTAAATGAACCAGTGAACTGTCTGTTTTTCCTTGTGTACAAAATATTTTTTTGTTCATATGTGTGTTACATTTCTAGGTTTGTGCAACATTGCAAAAAGCAGTTATTAGCTTCACCATGTCTGTCCATCTGCACGGAGCAGCTCAATTGCTACGTGACAGATTTTTGTGAGATTTTGTACCAGGGACCCTTATTAAAATCTGTGTAGAGTTTAATTTTGGCTAAAATTGTACAAAAATATTGGGTGCTATGTGTTAAGATTGAAGTATGTTTGCAATAATATCTTGTGGAAAACTCCTTGAAAGGAGAATAGTTTCACATAAAAGTTATATGGAAAGTTAAACAGAGACATTTATTGTCCAATTTGTTTTTATCAGAAAATCATGCCATTTACAATGAAAAATATGGCAGAGCCAGACAGGATATAGCTGATGAAATATAATATGCCGGGTAATTAAGACATACATAAAGTAATAATTTTAAATATTATGTACACAATATTGTTTGAAAGTTATAAATTACAAAACATTCCACGAGGCTGAAATTTTGAGGGTATAGGTGGCTGATCAATTTAACAAACAGAAAATAAATGGAGACACGTTAGTTTTTCAGGGAAATACAACAGCCTGTTCTAATAGTAATAATATTTCATAAAATATGGGCAAACTGTGAACAAGAAGAAGTTTGACTCCACCGAATTGTTTGGTATGAACATCTGCAAAGATGAAAACATGTCTTAGTGTTGTTATGTTTTAGTCCTTAGCTTTCTGTTTGCAGGTACTGTGACAAAAGAAACGTACTCCAGCAGTTCCAGTCCTGAGATACTGCTGCATGTCAGTCTCCAGTTCATTGGTAAGTTCAGCACAAAGAGGAGGATGTTACCTTTAGATCCTGTACAGTAGTTTCTTGCATTCGGTCTGAATTCTGCTTCTTTACTTTACTCTTCATGCCTTGAAAGCCATATTTTGATCCCCAAGTAAGCAGCAAGGAGATGTGCCCATTGTTAACTTTTAAAAATATATGCCACACATGGAGTAAGATTGGCACAATGAAAATTTTGTCTTTAAGGGATACTGGAAATACAACCACTCAAATTTCTTGTGACATAAAATTTCACTTGTACCAATCTTGTTTCTGATTTACGAAATATGGGTGTTCATAAAAAGACACAGACTGTCCTTTGTGCCATGTGGCAGTACTTCAGTATTCTGTTCTTATTTTATATGTAGTTATCTGTTGTAACATTATAGTCATTTATTAGCAGTGGACTCTACCATTTTGTTGTCCTTGGACATAGCAGTATTGCAGATTCTTGTGTCATAATAAACCTGAAATTTATATATATATGTATGGACTTGTTGGCATTTATGTAAATATGGACATTATGTAGATAATTATTTTTATAATGAAATGGCTTTTCTATAACAGCAGGTTTTGTATGTAGAATGTGGATAAACATTTTGTGTAGTTATTTGTCATGATCTCGTAACCGAAAGGAAGCATGTGATAATGGTGGTCAAGATACAAACTATCCAGAACAGTTTCGTTCAGAAGGAGGTGAAGTAACCACCATACTGTTCATATTTGTGTCTGAAGACCAAAGCGAAGAACATGCTTACTGTTGGTTGTAGTTGATATTCACTGTGACCTTGTGAAAGATGTTGGTGAAATAGTTACAGTTTTCGGTAAGTTGCAAATGTAGGCCTATGTATTTGTTCAGTTAGCCTTGCTGCCAGGATGAATACCATATTGGTAGCTGGCATATAAAACATTAAATGAAGAGGAAACAACATTTTGAAAGCAAATGAAAATTTAAAAAAAGAAAAAGCTACGTGGAGTAAATAGTAGTGCTAGTGCAATGATGAAGCATAAAGTGTGGCATATGCATTGACCTGTTTTGCTTGTGGAAGATGCAGGAGATACATCAAGGTCAGTGTGAAGAATGAAAACTGCATCAGGGTGTTGTATTTTGTAATTTATTTATCACATTTAACGTAAAATTTGATTGTGTCAACCATAGGATACAAATGTGTAAATATTTTAAAAGTCTAAATTACATGTCGACTTGAACACTGTATACGGTGTTTTAAGTTTTTATTTATGCAGTCCTTGATCACCACTCCTAAGCATTACTCCTGAAGTCTGTGCCATGCCATGTTTACTGCTTGAAGTTACCTGTTATGTTTACATGAAGAAATTAAGTACAATAAAATTGAAGTTGGGCCCTTGTCATATGTACTGGGGTGTATTATTCTGTGTGGAGACTGCCACAACATGTGCTCTTTATAATACAGAAATAACAGTTCATTAAATTAGTGCTAGAACATATACCCATATGAAAAGAAATAATACTTTTTAGCCCATTTCAATTAATTAACCTGCTCTTACAAATACATGTGTTGAAAAATTGTGCTGTTTGGTATACTGGCAACATTATTTCTGAGAAATCCACTTGCATCCTTTCTGCTAAATCCGTGTGCTTGGACCACATAAACAGATAGGAAATAAAGATGAGTTCCACCCGAGTAACTTGAATAGAGGGTGGCCCATCTCGGAGTGACTTGTCGAACCTAATCATCAGCACCCTGAACGAACAGAGATGGCTCACTTAAGAGTAAGCTTGAGTTAATTTAAACGTGTGACAGACATTCAAAGAGTGCTCTTTTTAGTGGCTGAGATGGCAGATTCCCCTGAAATTGTGCCCGTCTATGACCCTATGTGACCGTTGTCCCACGTCACTGATCTCTATACTCAGCATGGGTCAGCACCTCAAATCTGAGTACCAGAAACAGCCATAAAATATAATAGGCTGTATTATCATTATTTCATGACCCCAACACATGCAATTTACAACACACTAGTGATAATGATGGCAGTTGCGAAATGCATAATGAAAATTTATGAATGGGTTTAAATTTTTGTGACAGACACCATGAAAATGTCAAGAGTTATCTAACCTCTTCCTTCTCTGTCATCTGATAAACCATTTCTGCACCTGTCAGTTCTTTGTGTTATTTTGTTTATTGCCCCTTGCCTGCTGGTACTGATCTAGAGTCTGAATAAGGCAGGCCACCCTTGAAGTTACATGTGAACAGTGATGTGGTTTGTGGCTCAAAACTGATGCATCATATGAAGATAAATCAACAAATGCATATAAACATATAAGAATATCTTACATTATACTATGAATTAGTAAACATCCAACACACATGTTTTGGAGGGAGGTGTCATACAAAATACATATTACAGAAACCAATGCTCAAATGAAAAATGTGAAGTTTAAAGCATGTGGTGTAAAATATATGTTAAAATATAAAGTGCAGATAAAATACAAAGTGCTGATAAAATCTGTTGTGCTAAATTTAAGTGAATGACACTTGTTATTCACTTAAATTATAAAACATAAAATTTTACATTTGTGCATTGGTTTTTGTAATATCTCCGTATAACACCTCCCTGAAGATGGCCACAAGAGTGGCCGAAACATATACACGTAGGAGGTTTACCACGCTTGTAATATAATTTAAGATATTCGTAAAAGTTTATATGCATTTGTTGGTTTTGTCTTCATATCAGATCAGCTTAATGCATGGTGCTGGATTATTTGATATTGATGCATCATAGTTAAAATGAGTGTAAACATGGGAGAATGCTTGCTTACTGCTTACATGAGACCACCACTGTCATGGTTGTATTACATGTCCCTTATTTTTCAAAAATTGAACCTCTTTCTCTTTCATCACTGTCAGATCAGACCAATCCAGACTGGTCATGTATTTGTCTTTACTACAGAAGTGTGTGTAATCTCTTCACTTACGCTTATGCTGACTACACTAATCTCAACAGGCAAGGAAAGGTGTGGGGAAAAATTCAGGGAAGAATTTCAGCAGCAGGTAAGTTCCATATTATTATTATTATTAAAAAAAAAAAGGAGCCGACTTTTAGATGTGATATGAGAACCAGCAAATGCACCTAAGTATATGTGAGTATATTATACACACCGTTTAACTCCTACATGTTTCAACCATTCACATGGCCATCTTCAGGGAGGTGCATTACTAAGGATAGAGATACTAAGTGAATTATAAAAGTTTTGGTACCGATTCACAGATATAAAATTTTAAAATTATACATGGTTTAGAATACATTCTAAGAATAACATACAGACAAAAAATATCTGTAGTTTATTCTAATGAGTAACTATGTACATACATATGTAGTAAATTATTATCCCGAAAGAAAAAATAAGTGTCTGTGAGGGAGCTAACTGATAATACATTGGTGGATAAAAACTATACAAAGCCATTTTTTATTATCCAGACCAACAAATGCACAACATATATTAATATTCTATAAATCGTATGGACTGCTACATGTTTCGATAGACCTGCATCATCTTCAGGGAGTCTCATCCTTTGCTAAAGTTATAAAATTCACTTAGGTTTCAAACTCAATTATATCAGTAGATTAAAATGTTTATGCGAAAAAGCTGCCAGTTAAATGCATACACTGTTTATTTTGGATGATGTGGAGCATATAGGCACTCCACATCCCCCAAAATAAACCTGAAAATGGACCCCCTGAATATTCTGTATTTACTACACCCAGCCCTCAAACGTTGACAAATGACTTCACTAGAAAACTTATAAACATTCAGCTTTTCAATGACGCAGTACAATTGTGACTGAACAACCTCAGAAGGTTAGTTAACCCCCTCTTATCTAGTATACAATACACAACTTGCCCAGTCATGTGCATGACCCCATCCACTTCTCTCCCATTTGTTACTAGATTTGAATACATAGTGGTCTGCTGTATGGGTAACATCAACACACCCTTGCTTGTTATGTATTTTATGGACAGCCATTTCACCTCTGTATTTACAGTATTCTTATCTACCAATGCATTACAAATGTGCCCTGACACACACTTATTTTCTTTCTTGATGTTGATTTACTACATATATACTGTTACCCGCTATAATCAATCATAAATATTTATCTGTTTTTTTAATTCTTAAAATGTATATTAAACCATGTACAATTTTAAAATTTAATATTTCGATGGATCTATATAATGCATCTCCCTGACAACATGTTGGAGGTATATAATGTGTACAGCACACTTACATTCACTTACGTGCATTTGTTGGTTCTGATATCATATCCAATTACTCAGTGCACAGTTACAGATCATTTAAAAAAGCTGACATGTTGCAGTTCTCATGTGTAACATCAATGGTTCCAAACAGACATACTTGGGACAAAATACTGGCATGTTTTCTGCTGCTTAGAGGTTGTGGTTACTGCCCAAATGTTTTGTATATTGAGTAGTAGTGGTTAGGGATATGGTTTGCTACACAAGGAAAGTACAGACTTGAGAATAGTGTGTTGTAAGTTTAAAATATATGCTGTATCTAGAAATGTGAATATTTAGCTCATAACCATGATGAGGTAGGCATTTCAATGCAAAGAAAACCTAGCAAATGCATAGAACACGTGTACTGGAAACGTGGCTATCCTTGTTTGTGCCATGAAAGTGTGGGGGTACACATGCACACATTCTTGACCTTGAATTTGACTGAAGATCAGTGGCCAGCTTCATGGCTTGGATGGGTGGATCACCGAGCAAGGCTGGATGTGCTATGCATCGTCTTGCTTCTGTACACTAGGCACCATACAACTTGAGTTATCTTAACCCATGCAGAATTTATGTTTTCCTTAACAACTAGTAACAATTTTGGTCAAGTTGATGTCATATTGCACATAGAAATCTATTGTGCTCTTAATACTGGATATGTTCAAATTATCTTTGTATACATACTGCTGCACACTATTCCATATGTGGCCACTCTTTCTGTTGATTTGCTTGGTGGGAACAATGTTTATGATTATAGTTTTCTACAATACTGGCTATTATTACCTTGCTCTCAATGAACTGTGAAATGTGTTTCTCATTTGGCTGGCCATGTCACACAGCACAGTCAAAATGGCAGCCACAACTAAAACTGATGCCGACATATGGCCTAAGCACAACCCACGCCACACTGTTCTTATGTGCAAATCGGAGTGCTCTGCCAGAAGGTGGTTTTGGTGGTGTACTATGTTATAGTTGCAGCCAATAATCATGCAACATACTCCTAATTATATAACAAACTGCACTGCAGCATACCATTCCTGTAATTTGACTGTGGCTGCTACCAATGAAAACATAATTATCTAGAGATCGATACATGCAGGATGTTCGTGATTTATTATGAATGATTATTACGACGTTATTCGTACATTACTCACAGCACCTCACGATACGTGTAGGAAATACAAACCATGAGACAGGTGTCGAAAAATGTAATAAAATTGGAGTAGTCACGTGTGAATGCCAAAAATGGTAGGTGGAATGTCAAACCTATACTTAACCTACAACTGCAATTTTGGATCATTTTCATACAGTACGTCTTCATGACCCTGGCCTCCAACTATTGCAGTCCTTCAAAAAGGATTATGCTTGCGTCCTGTATGACAAACCGAATTGTGCGGTCTTTCAAGATGAAACTATAACAAAACTTCAATCATTCACACGATTATTGCGTGGCGCAAACAAAAGTTGAACACCGAAAAAATGGTTAATCGTGGAAATTAGCAGAAACATTTAAGTACTCGATTCACGTCTCCGAATCATACTCTATCATAGATTCGCGTTCAAAATGGAATGTTAAGTCACTGAACATACATTAGCAACAAAAACTTTTTTAACTACTGCGTAACTGTTACATCCTTCGGAAGTGCTTATGACTACTTACCATCTGCCTTGACCCATTCAATGTATAGACACTACACTTCCCGAAAACGCAATTCTATGAAACATCTTGCAGAAATAACTACCGATCTTATAGGGTGTGTATCCGATTCCATTCATTCATATAAAAATACTAGAATTCTAAAACAAAACACACGTTGCGCTTACTTTTACTGTCTTAGTATACGAATACTTATGCTTGGCACTATGCATGAACCGTGCCCTGGTTAGTCGTTCCCTGTTCCGCTAGATGGGGTGAGACATGTCATAGCTATTTGCACAATTGTGACCAGATTATAATATTACGGTACCGTACAATGTTACAACGGGAATAGCGGCAACGTGCAGTGCAGAAAAGTAGTTCCCATCATATACAGATGGTTACTTTTAGCAGTGCGAAGTAATTCTAGTTGAATATACTTATTATATTTTACTTACTAAATAAATGGGCGCGTGATTATTCTATTCTGTAACTGAAGATCACACGAAGGAATGTAATGCCATAATCGTAGCGTAATTTTGTAATTACTGCGCATGTGCCCGAATCGAATCGACGTTTATCAATTTTCCATGTTTCGGACGAAATATGTCATGAGAAATTGAAGCACACTAAATTATTGAATTTATTGACTTTGGTCGTATATGCCTCACTGCCACGGTAACATAAGCGTGTTATGCATGATACTCTATAAAATCTAAAAATGAGGTCTATGTCGTATACAGTGCGTTTCTTTTACGACTGGTTTCAGCAATCCGGCTGTCACGGGATACCCCATCAGCCACTGGCGTTCGTCAACTGCATTCCGTGAGGTGATAAAGAAGGGTCCGAATTGAAGAGAGCATGTAGATTTTTTGAGTCATCGACGTAATCCCGATACACATTTATATAAGTAATTTCTTGATATTAATACTATAAATATGAATGACCTTCCAGTACATTTTGTATACATTACCGTGCAACTTCACTATATTTACAAAAGTTCAATCCCAGCTTGTTGCGCAACAGAATTGCCAGATTATAAAATCTGTAATGTACTGAAACAGTTATACGAAAGTCAGTGCCTTCGTTTGAGAGTATGTTTTTCAGAATTATATTTTAGTTCCCATCTTTTACGCTTTTTAGTGCGCATTTTGGTTATAGCTAGGGCTCCCTTTCATTGCGTCTTCCAGACACAATCCAGGTTTTGTGGATGCAAAGATCTGTTTCCTAGTATTCTGCAAAATTCAGCTCGGGACGCCAAAGTTCTCGGCGTTTTTGAAGTCACAAAAGCACGACATTTCTGATAATGCTATGACTATTTTGAGTTTCCTACGTTGGAAGAAAACGTCTTTAAGAGTAGGACTGCCATAAACCAGCCACTAATAGGATGGAATAGGATGGGGAGATAAGAGTGAGTAGATGTTAGTGTTCGTGGAGCTTGGACTAAGACTAAGACCGAATACTGAGGAACGGATATGCGAAGATAATTCAGTAACAAAATTAAGTGTCTGCATTTGAGTGGTATTATTGTTATTATTGTATTTTTTTTTATCTGTAAGCCACTATTTTTTGTCTGAGTTATCTCGTTGTTATAATATTGATGTTACTCAGCCACTTCTAGGTTTTTTTTTGGGGGGGGGGGGGACAAGTTGTTTTAACTTGTCTTCCACCCCCCTTAATCAACTGAATGTTTTTAAGTGTCCCTTTTATGTTTTTTTAAAAATGGAATACTTAGCTATAGGGTACATTTTCCTAGAATGCCTTGTAAACTATGTTTGTAGCTTCAAGATTCAAATTTCAGTTTTATATATTGTGGAAATGTTACTTAGGGTAATGATGTAATTAAGTTATGGCCTTGAAAATATAAAAAAAGTACTTATGGTATTTCATCTTGTCGTGAAAACATTAGTTAAACGAGGTATTTGGTGTAAGGCAGTAGGCTGACGCATTTGAAATTCAATTAATGGTATTTTTCGCGGGCTAGCCATTTGTGCCGCTATCCATGCGTAGCTTTCGGAACTAAGATGTTCAATATCTTGTTGGCAATCGAGGTTGAGCTAAGAGATGGAGCTGGGTCAGATATTTGAAGCTTTCGTAGTTTGGTCTGTATATTTGAATTAGGTTACACAAATGCGACATTTGTATAAGTAAGAGAAATTCTTTACCATGGAGAATAATGAGTAGTAATGGTGTAATCGTTTGGGTGACTGAAGTTCTTACACCTCGTAAGGGTCTGTGAATGACCTTGCATGCCAGGATAATGCACCTGATAGATTCGTGTTTGTTTGGTTGGTTACTTAAAATGTTGCTCCTAAGGAACATGTAATTTTATTATGTAAATAACATGTTTACTTTGCGAACACGTTAAGTGTCGGTGTGAATTCGTAATGTTATACGGAAGGGTGGGGGGGATCCGAACCCTCATCTGCCATACCTCGCATGTACGAGTGAAAAACAATAGCGATGTGGTTATGTTTATTTTGTCTGAGATTTTAAAATAATTTCTATGTTAATAAATGATCGTTAATATAGTTATTTTGTACAGAGGATGTACCTAAATCGAATAGTGGTTAGTGCCCTACTAAACAAGAATTGGTGGTTTTGCCTGTAACGCAAGTTCGGTGTTTGACAAAATACAGGTTAAGTTTGTATATGTAAAAACTTAGTGGTTTTGCACAGTAGGTAAGGATCGTCTGTGGCAAAGTCAGCAAGCTAGTGCGAAATTCTTATCACAACATTTTGCCAATAAATCCCTAGAATGCCAGAAAATTGTTTTTAAATTTTAAGTCTGTGATTCATGAAATGGTAATTCAGGCTTTTGAACACGTACATGTTTCCATCAGAATGGCATTATTTCTCCGTTTTCCTTGCGTTTTGTTTATCTTTTGCATATTATGTAGCACTGCTGTTTTGTTCTTTACCATGTATATTGACATTTGAAGAGTATATTACATCAGAACCAAATTAATTGGATCCATGATGACAGTTTATTAGAAAGGCTGTTGCCATTTTCTTTGCTTCAAAGGTTAATGGCAACGATGTTACACATATGGAGGATGATAATGTCACAGTGTTTAGGGCATGCGTTTTATTTGTACATTTGATTTTAGAGAATATTCAAAGAATGTAGGTAGTTATGCCACTGTTCTTTTGTATTGTCATGAAATAAGGCATAATTATTAGATGTCATCACCATTTCAGTAGCTTATTCTTTATGTTATTATTGTACATGAATCTGCTGAATGTATGATCATGCATACATTTCTGTACCTTCAGTTTGCATTTTTTGTGTGCATTTAATATAATTGACATGTTGACAAAATGCACATCATCTATCTCATTTTTGTTTTGTTTTGTATAATTTTGGACCTAGGCATAGATGGGAGGTGGATATTAAAATGGGCCTTAATGAGATTGGTTGGAGGGGGGGGTGGGGTGGGGAGGGAGGCATGGACTAGATTGATGTGGCTTGGATGGGGCACGTGGTGGGTGTCTGTGAACATGGTAATAAATCTTCAAGTTCAATACAATGTTGGGAATTTCTTGACTTGCTGAGAAAGTATTAGCTTCTCAAGAAGGATCCATGGAGTTAGTTAGTCAGTTAGTATAATTTTATGCATAGATTTACTACCTGTATTTAGGATTTATGCAGCTGAAATTCTTACAGGATGATATGTGCCAAGGTCTTTTGAGAGTCTGCTTTTCAGTCACTTAATGAATGCCAAAAGACTGCCAGGAAACATTGTATGTTAATGCTGGTATATTTTTTACAGTAAGTGTAAATTGGTGTAAGAAACTGTCATAATGAAATGTCCTAGATTTATGTTCAAATACGTTCAGCCAATGTAATGATGATGTGGGCCCGGTCTGTTTTCTGTACCAAACAGCACAGTTGCCTCAAATTCCTTGGCATGTTACAGTTTGAAGAAAAACTAGGGCAGCATATTAGATGAGTGATAGGTAATGCATCCCGCTTGATGGAGAGGCATTGCTGTCAGTTGCCTTGCATGGCCGTAGTGAGAAAGAGACTGGCATGTATGTTGTTTGCTTATTTGTGGTGTATTTAATGACAGTTGTTAAATGAGCTTGTGGGACATCAAGTGGTTGGATGATACTGAACAATGAACTGGAACGATGGGAACCTCAAATTGGGTAGTCAGTATCCGAACTGAGATTTGAACCAGGCTCTCCCCCTTCCCAAGATACAGGTCAGAACCATTTCTGATTCAGTCAGCTTGTTCAGAGAAATAAATTGTGTCTACTGCTGAGCAATACTTGTTGCAACATCAACATTCTGTTTTAGATTATTCTTTATTGCTTTTGGTGTGAAATTTTGTGTTGACACCAGTGAGAAAAATTCTGTGTTGGGTGGGACATGTAGGGTGGGTGAGCTCTAGTCATCTGCTCTTCAAACAGTTCCAGTTGTGGTGTGTTGTACTGAACCTAATTTGCAGGTGTTGCCAGTCTTAGCATACAGCTGTGCATGATGGCCCAGACAAGACTTGCATTTGAGAGGTGTGCAGTTGAAATATTAGTGGTTCCATCTTCCATGAACAAAGTCATAATTGTTTCTTTGATATGAAGTAAAACTTCACACTGCTTTTCTGTTGGCTGTGTAGTAAAATGTAATGAGATTGGCACGCATATGGGGGAGAGGAGAGGCGTATACAGGGTTTTGATGGGGAAACCTGAGGGAAAGAGACCACTTGGGAGACCCAGGCATAGATGGGAGGATAATATTAAGATGGATCTTTAGGAAGTAGGATGTGGGGGTATGGGCTGGATCGAGCTGGCTCAGGATAGGGACAGGTGGCATGCACTTGGGAACGTGGTAATGAACCTTTGGGTTCCATAAAATGCGGGGAATTTCTTGACTATCTGAAAACTGGTTAGCTTCTCAGGAAGGACTCAGCTGCATGGAGAAAGTAAGTAAGTAAAGAAGTTATGTAGTAAAATGTAACAACACTGTACTGACCTGTGCAGAACAGGAAGGTATACTGCTGCCAGGTGGCAACTTGAGGCTGCCCCACCAACTTTTTGTTGTGACTGACTGTTGTGTTTTCCAGAAAGGGTCAACTTTTTAAAAAAAAAAGGGAAACTGGAATAGTACTGTGAGAGAAACTGTTGCCCAACTGATGTGCTAGCCCATTTGTTCAGTGGCATGACACAGTACAGCAACCAGTCTGTTGTGGTTTGTGTTTTTATTGCACAGTATAAAAAACTGAAGACACTTTTGCCTCTTCTGTGTGTACTTCAAGGAGTGGGCCTTTTGGTCTGTTCCACCTTCAAGAGAATTATTCTTTTTGTCTATCTCGGTGTGTTTATATATATATATATATTTATAGCCCATTTGTTTGTAATTTAAGAGTGTCTTGGGTTGTCTATCCTTATCCATCTTTAATATGTGTTCGTACCGGTTGTATATGTTGTGTCTCAAAGTTTTGCATGTTCCTCACATCCTTTGAAATTGTTAAGCTTTCTATCTGCTCTATGTCCATTCTAGGTATGAGACACTTTAAAGCCTACATAATGAAATCTGTATACCTGCTGAGTTCCTGTATTGTATTCACCAGTGTGTTATTTCTAGCTTAATGATTTTTTTTATACTATAGGCTTTAAATTAAACATGACAAATTGTGCTAGAGACTTTGTCAGTAACTGCGTAGTGACATTTTAGTAGGTATCCCTCAGTTGACACAAGGAACGGATAAAGAGTAAGCCTAACAAACCCCCTTTTTGTGAGCATGCAGTTTTTTTATGCTGTGCTCTCATTTTTTCTATGAAGTGTTTCTTGTGTCCATTATACTGTTACACATAATGGTCTGAGTGAAGTGATACAAGTTGTCAGGTAAAATAATGTCCCTGTAATGAAGTTTTTGAAATTTTATTTTGAAATATATGTTATGTTTAGTACATTGCTAGACTGTGTTGTTCATTTGGGATTGACAGATTGTTCTTCTGAGCTTCATAGATTCTAATATTGCTTGATGTGTATCCACTTCAGTGCATGTTAAAATGTTGTTGTTGTCATCGTCATTGCTGCTGCTTCTGTTGTTGTTTATCCCCCCATTAGCCACATGCAAGCTATAGCTGCCTGAATCACATTTCGACGCAATCAAAAGCTGAAAACTGACGTGGTTTGACTGTTATCGGAGGCACTAAGTGTTACATTGCATTAGTTTGATGCTGGAGGAGGTAGCTTGAATATAAACACTGTCCAACTTCTTGGTCTTTGTTGTTACTATAGACACAAAGTAGTGGTGCAGTGTACAACAAACTGACACTTCTCTTTTTTTTTTTTTTAAACAGATCCCAGAACTTCCATTCCTACAGATTTACCTTTTGGGTATAGGATGCCAGCGTCATCATGAGCGACGGGACCATAAAGCAAGTTAGAGTTGACAACTGGGGAATATTCTTCCTCCAGAGACTTCAGCAGCTATTTTCAAAGAGTGAACAGTGTGATCTTGTTTTGCACTTCAGTACAAATGAAAAAATAAAGGTTGGTTTGTTACTATACTATCTAGATTTGATAAATATCTCTTTTTATGCAGATGTGCCTGGAACTGTTCTGATGCTCATTTATTTTCAAAGATCAATGGCATGTAGGTGTTCTGTACTGTACAGGCGGCAAAGATTGCAGAAACTTGGTTTCCATTTAAGGGAATGTAATATTTAAATTGTAAGAGGGATAAGATTTCTTGTGAACATGGTAAACATGTGGCACTTTCATGTCATGCCAAATTTTAAATTCTGATTGCTGTTCTATGAATGTAATATAGTACATTATTAATGAAATGAGCACTCATAACTTGCAGATTTCAAATTTTTACAACTTTTCTTCATTCTTTGTACATGTGATTGTTTTCCTTTGTACAAAAATTTAGTGTATTAGAAGCTGCATTTGAGCAGTTATGAATAGAGTACCTGTGTCATCAGGTTAATGACAACTAAGTTTGCAGTTTAGAGAGCAGAGCTAGATCTTGATTTACGTGTGTTTATTTTATGCCTTTTTGCTTGAGTGCCATTTGGCTGGCCATGTGCTAGGGCACTAGCATTAGTGTACAAAACAGCACAGAACCAGGCTGGGTGGCTGGGCACTCACCACAGACTGCCTCAGTTAGTGTGTGCTTATTGTTCAGTTCGCAGTGATCTTATATAGTGTGTTTATTTTAGCTTTATTTAACAGTATTAAAATGAGTGAGAAATGTGAATTTACATCATATATGGCAATCTGAATGCAAATACAGTAGAAGGCAGTCAATGCTGGAGAGAAATTAGACTTAATAAATCACCTTGAAAATGAACACATTGCTAATATCTGCTGGTCTATTGGCCAAACCAGGAGCACAGCACATACAATTCATGATAATGCTGAAGAAGATAAAGCAAGTGCCTATTCAGGAAATAAAGTGAAGACTATAAGGATTTCTTATACATGAAGTTTGACTGTGGAACATACGGAAAACATGTTGGGTACTAGTATATGGATTTAGGATCATCACGAATATTATGTTACTTTTTCATTACTACTACTGACACTGTGTTATAGAAAGTATGTGTATATGGACCATAAATGATGAGGTTGTCATTGCTATGATTTCTGCTAACCCATACTTATTCCATTATTTTTTTATGGGGGTGTTGTGTTTGATTTATGCCTTTCTGATTGACACCTTCTAGCTCAGGAATGCAACTAGGGAGTAAATTAACAACTTCCTGTAATGGTTTTGAGCATCATTGGCTTGTCACTTTTTCTGCTGTGTGTGTATTGGAATGGATTGTGTTATCTGGGATCAGAATGGATCAACGGTAACATTTAATTTCAGTCCATTTCACAGAGTGCGTAATTGTAGTGGATGTTGAAATGAACAGGCTGTTGGAGAAAAGTAGACAAAACAGAAATGCGCTACATTTCATGAACACGTTGTTTACTGCAGTTGTGTAGTACCAGACTGGTGAAATAACAGGCTGTTTTCAAGAAACCAGTATATAAAAATACACCATCTTCCAGTTCATCAAATGAAACAGCTCTGAACCATACTAACGTCTTTAGAAAATAATCAGTTTTGCAGATAAACTATTGCAGAACTCACATCACCTCAGTAACATGTGCCATGTGCTATGTTAGACATGGAAGGCGAGTGAAGCATTTGATGCATACAGTAGAACAAATGATAACAGTGCTGGGGGGGGATTTGTTTTATTTAACAGTGCTTCTAGTTGCAAAGATTTAATAGTATAGATGGTGGATGCATGAAATAGGGGAAAATAGAAATACGCAGGGAAACGTCTTTCATTACTCTCTTCTCCACCACATGAGCAAACTTCCAGAATCATAGTAAACTAAAACTCACCAGTTTTGAAGCAAGAATGTTAGGTGCTATGAAGAATTTTAACCTTTATCATCTGGCCCTTAATTATCAATGTGCCACTGACAGCCAATTGACAGAGTGATTTTCAGTTTTAAATGCCCATGCCTGCACATGCTCCAGACAGTGTTTTACTATTTGGCCATATTTAACAAGACACTTATATCCTGTTCATTTGGCTGACAAGGTTACAATATCACACCGGTATTCATCACTTACTTTTCAGCAGCATTTCATTGGGAGTGGTATATTTCAATGAGAATGAAATGTGGGAATTTTAAGTTCCAGAATCATTAAATTTTGTGTCCAGTGCGTGTCACTTCAAGTATGGTGGTTTTGAAAAATATACATAGATGGTCCATTTTGTGGATAATTTGCATGTTCTGTACAATGAAAGTAATCTGTTACTCTCTTGACATGATCATATTCATCATGTTGTTGGTCTTAGCACCACAGCACAACCTGAGCGGTTGATTATTTGTATGTAATAATGCTGTCATTACGCATCAAAATATTTAGCTTCTGGTCTAAATGCTTCTTTTTATCCTACTTTCCTATCTTAGTGAAATAAAATAGATTCATGACTCACCATGCTGTTGGTATGTGTCCCACCTTACCTTTTGAAACAACTGAATGATTTTCATGAAACTTGGAATGAACATTATGCCATGTGATGCTATCCCAGCAACTTATTTTTGTCTTGTTACTATCATTTATAACAATATGGTGGGTGTGCCAACTTATGAAGTTGGAGCAACACTGGCATCACATAATTAGTGTCATGAAATTAAGTATTCTAATATGGACCAAAATATGTGCCTTTTGTTCAGGTAGTTTGTGTGCATGATTTAAAATAAATAGGGTTCTGAAATAATTCATGATGATAGATTCTGGAAAAATATGGAAATTTTTTTAAGGTAAAGTGTTCGATGAGGGATGTTCAGAAAGTAATTCCTCTGTAAAGGTATCATGTGCAAGTGGTGTAAACTTGAAGTGGTACTTGCTCTAATTTGTTCATTGTTCCTTGAGCTTCAGTTTGTTGTGGGGTGTGGCTTGGCGAGCATTGAGTTTGGCATTGTATTTGGTTTGAAATGGATGACTTATTTTCAACTCTGTCAAAACGCATCAAACAGTGAGTAGTTATTGAATTTTTGGTACATGAAAATTGACTTCACTGCCTGTTATTGACTGTTTATGGTGATGATACTGTCAACGTAAGTACTGTCCATACGGCTGAATAAAGCAAGGGATAGTGGTGGAAATTTGTACCTGAATGACCAGTTGCGTTCTGGAGGACCTGTCACCGCAACTCGTGATTTGAATAGTCAAAGAGTTGACAACTTATCAAGAAGATCAGCTAATTCCTCAGAGAGCCGTAGCGGAAAAGTTACACTGTGGTTTAGCTAGTGTCAATGAGATACTGCTGTTTTGGGTTACAAAATGTATGTGCCACATTGGTTTGTGCCCAAAATGAAGAGAGCTAAACTGGAAGATATCAGTCATTACTTGCTTGCTATGAAAGTGAGGATAATGATTTTCTGTACAGCTCACAGGTGGCAAGAGTTTGGTGTGTCATTACAACCCAGAAATGAAAGCCGGTCTCTTGAATGTCATTGTCCCACTTCTACCAGAAAAAGAAAATTAAAGTTTCAACTTCCTGTTGGAAAATTTGTGCACACTGTTTTCTAAGACTGCAGAGGTGTCACTTGCCAGGAGTACTTGGTGGAAAGTGCGGAAATTGACTCTGACAATTAAAGTGAAGATCCTAAAGTTGTCGAAACAACTAATGAATTATGTTCACCGGGGAAATAAGCTGATGCCTCTTTAACGTGATAATGCCTGACCTCATTAGTATTACCACTTCAGTGCCAATAAAAAGTATGCAGATTTGAAATTGTTCCCTACCCCCCCTACAGCCTGGAATTGGTGCTGTCTGACTTCTGGTTGCGTGCAGCTCTGAAGAAACATCACAAAGGAGTTTGTAATGTGATGAAGTAGTTGAAGCTGCTACAAGAAAATGGTTTCGAAAACAGCCTGAAGAGTTCTACAGTGAAGGGTTCAAAAAGCTTGGGTACCGCTGGTAGCACTGAATTGAACTAGAGGGAGCCTGTGTGGAAAAATGGGGTATAGCAGTTGCACATTCGGAGCTATATTTCTGTTTTGTTTCATAGCAGTGCCTTGTCTGGGAGTAAAATACAAACATGGAGGTGCTATTTTTTGAAGACCATTCTTACAATTTAAAATAATAAGTAACAGGTTGGCTGTGTTGGTTTTTTTTTTTGGGGGGGGGGGGGGGTGGGTGGGGGGCGGTTTTTGGTTTTTTAGGGGTACCGGGTGGGGGGTTTGAGGGGGTTTTGGGAAATGTGGTGGGCAGATAGGTTTAAAATTTCCCCCTGGGGTTTTTTTTTCTGGTT
>Ga0131853_10008734_pt1 | contig 18480 bp, 9 predicted proteins | sample TergutLab28metaG_FD_92764 | JGI IMG/M metagenome (GOLD analysis project Ga0131853, IMG submission 92764) | Labiotermes labralis P1 segment gut microbial communities from Petit-Saut dam, French Guiana - Lab288 P1 (version 2) (version 2) | ecosystem: Host-associated > Arthropoda: Insects >... | reverse complement strand
GCGGCCGGTGCGTAAGGCTGACAACCTACCACCATCCTGTGCCGTTGTCACGAAATCTGGGAACCTTAACTTCCTGGAACCCTCTGGGCCACTACAGGCCTGTAACGGGACTGCTTTACCTTTACCCTCTGGGCCACACCGAGCCGGTAACGGGAACGCTTTACTTATATGTATATATACGAATTTCTTTCTGGATTGAAGTTACTATTGCTATGTGCCTTTTGGTTTCCCTTTTTTACTCCCCTTCGTAAAAATGAAAGAAAGTTGGCATTTGGGATCACTGTGCTGGCTGAGTGTGTGTGTCTGTGTGCCCCCCCCCCCCCCCCCACAACTTCTGATCAGTTTGATATTTACTAAACGTCATATGAACATTATACAAATAGAACAGGCTACCGTACTTTTTGGTATCCTGTAGTCAGTAATAACAACACGGCAGAAGTTTATGAGGCGGTAGCGCCATTAGGCCACCTCCTTTTAGGTTTTGAGTTGAATGAACGATATTAGATAGTGGAAAGATTTGCAACTTTTCTAGACCTAACAATTTAGTAGAATGTGAATAACAACAAGGCCACCATGCGAAATTATTTCTGTTTCCGGTTGCACAGAGATAAGCGAAGGACAATTGCAGCTAGACTTGTGAAATTTGGTATCTGTATACATGATGGACATACATACAACGTATGAAATGGGCCTCCTAGATAACACGTCAACAGGTATGGACATATAGACAATGCGAGACATGTATTTTACGTCTTATATGTTTAACTTATACAGAATGTGTATTTACAGCTTATCACGAAATTCAATTAAATTTGGGATCAGTAACAGGGTAGTAGACCTGTAGAAGTATAAACAGGCCTTTATTCTCTTATGAAGTCCATACTGTATTTATATTTTTTGTTAGTACGTATTTTTGCCCATAACGAAGCAAAAGAGTTGTGGTCTGATGGCTGCCGAAAGAGGCCAGTGTTCCGCTAAACCAAATTCCGCCACAAGGCCGTGTACTGGCCAACGGAATCCTAGCTGTTTGCGAGGGGTTTGCTGCGCTTGTTAGAGGAATAACTGAAAGAAGGGAGTGAAAATGCCGAAGATGAACCAAGTACACAGTATATTAACAAGAATCGTTGTGTCCTGGTACTGGACAACGCGTTTGTGCCGCATGTGATCACAATAGCTCGGATGTCGTGACGACATCTCACGAAAAACGGTGGGGGTGGAGACATCACAGCACACGGACATACGTTACTGCCCTTATTTCGAGATATTTTAAAAGTTGAACGTCATACACGAGTAGGAATATTTAAGACGCATTCTTTTATGTGCTAATTGTTTGGCGTATATCTTGTAAAGCAGCCCTTCAACAGCAGTAGCTTAATAACAACATAGATATCAACTTAATCGTATAAAGCTTTGGGACGGCGAGTGATATTTTGTTTTTTTTTGGGGGGGGGGTTGGGGGAGCTGTTAGTAAGAATTTTCAAGTTATGCTTGGTGGTTTTGGTGTTCATTTATTGTAGAGGAGTGCAATAACTGTAGTTATATTGCTCAAAAGCCGGTTTTTGTACTGAATCACGCTGAATGGAGCCTTGCGATATTTGCCCAATGCAATGTAGAAACCTGTGTATATCAGAACCGCAAAGGATCCATTTTCTTTTCGGCTGCGGGCAGGTTCAGTTTAATACGGAAACTGGAAATTAGGATGCTTGGGACTCTATAAAAGTTTTCCGGTAAATACAGATTTGCGTTATGCCCAGATTCCATTTAAGGGGTTACACCGTATATTCTGCACTAAGAGATGTTTTAAATACGCTTTGCACGCCTTGACGAGGTTTGTATTTTATATCATGCTGGTCAAAGCATTCGTTTGTACGCTGAGCTCTCCATATGGAAATGCTACTAAGGTCCGTCTGAGCTGTGTGTATTTGAAGTTAAGCTTAGATGGGAATATGCGAATGAAAAGTAAATTCGCCTAGCAGCTCGCATAGTTAAGTGTCTGCTGGTCGCATGTCATTATGGAATGACGCGTCTTCAGGTGGAAGCTCTCCCTACCCTGGTCACTGCGTCAGTTCTTAATGGCCACCAGATAGAACGGCGGATTAGGCAAGTAGGCTTAACCTCCTGCCCTCCGACATGTCATGACCGAAACCCATTAAACCTCTTGTGAGAGTGTGTCAAGGAATGTTCTGTGCCACTGCTGAGGATTTGAAGGTAGGCTGTGTGTTTGCCGTGTTAATGGAGCGGCTGACATGGAACCTTTACAAGAGCGGATGCTAAATTGTGTTGCGACGTGTGGGAATTGGAGTTGGAGGTATTAACCCGTGTTATTAGCTGACTCATGAGAGAACTCGACAAGACAGGCAATGTATGTGTAACGTAACAATGAGGCGCGTTCGTGCAACGATTGTTGCAGTGGAAAAGCTGTGAGTATTGCATATTCTGAGGATGTGTTTGTAGCCTTAGGTATCCGGCATGCAATGCGCATGCGCCATGTGGCCTGCTGGACTGTACAGTATTTTTCCACGGTATCTCATCAAAGACACGATTTAAAAAAAAAAAGTTATTGAACATAATGTGTGTTTTGATTTTCTCTACAACTTTCTCATGAAGTATTTTTCATTCTTAGAAGAACTGAGCGAGATATGATAAAATATGTGTATTGATATTCGTTGAAAGTACCCGTTATTGTTGTCAGATTTTAATTAAACTTGACTTTTCTAGACAGATTTTCGAAAAATGCTCAAATATCAAATTTTATGAAAATCCGTCCATTGGGAGACGAGTTGTTGCATGCGGACGGACGGACGGACAGACAGACAGACACAGACAGACATGACGAAACTAACAGTCGCCTTTCACAATTTTGCGAAACCGCTTAAAAATGCGAAGGGTGGGTTTGAATGTACTGATTAAGCAACCGCGGGCATTCAACAAGAATTTAGTCACTCATGTTTGGTAGCTGGGTGCTACAACACCGTGCTTTGAAAGTCTGGCACGGTAGCGAGTGTCACAAAGAGCATCGCACTTGGCCGTATTTGCCACGGCCAAAGACTGGCTCAACGTACTGTCTGATGTCGGTCTTCTATGAACATGAGAGTGAATATTTGGGCTCCATTTTTATGGTAATTTTTCGACGAGCTAAGTATCTTGTTACCATGGTAGACCACCCACCGCAAAGACAGTAAAGTCCCTGTGCACGTCATGAATGCGGTATAGCTTAACTCGTAATTAACCTGGGTACTAGGTGAGTGCTCAACTTCACTTCCCGTGTGATTTACCCACGTGTCCAGCAGCTTCCAGTGCCCAGTGAATAGAAGGCTGCGTGGACTGCAGAGCCGATTTGGACGCTATGGACAAAAGAAAAATATGTTTCCATTGGCAGGAGTCGACGCACCGATTCTTCGGTTGTCCAGCCCCTACCCCAGGTAATATTCCGACTACACTCTTCCTTCCCTGTACCAGTGTACTGTGTATTCCGTTAATGTCTAATAGAAATGGTGTCAAGGTGTTTGTGACTTCAGTTTTGAAGCGCGTTCGTAAAATTTCCAGCTGTCCCTCCGTCCGCATGGAATAACTCGGCTTCCACTGAACGGATTTTCATGAAATCTGATATTTCAGTATTTTTCGAAAATCTGTCGAGGAAATTAATGTTTTATTAAAACCTGACAAGGATAAGGGGTACTTTACGTGAAGACCAATACGCATTTTTGATCATATCTCGCTCATTTCTTCTTAGAATGAGAAATGTTTCAGAAGAAAAAATATAAACACAGTCAAAACATTTCATTTTTTGTAATTCCCCCCCCCCCCCCCCCCCCGAAAATCGTGCCGTTTATAAGATAATGTGAAAGAATATTTTAGAGCCGAACAGACCACAGACGACAATATAATAAGGGGCATGCGCGTTGCATGCTGGATACCTCAAGGTTACAAACACACTCTCACAGTATGTAATACTTATTGCTCTTCCACTGCAACAATGGTTACATGAATGCACCTCAATGTTACGTTATACATACACTATCTCTGTTGTTGGAACTTGACTGTTAACGCGGTTCTGATCGTCTAACGACTCCGATAATGCCTGGAGATATGCCGATATTGATGTGAAATTGTGAATAATTTATGTTGGCTGCTGCTGCAGTCTTTCTTTTGGACGGAGATGAATTGATCACAGTCGAACTGCTGTTGATGGTGGTTGTCGAAGTAGTGGTAGATCTCCTTTAGATATGGTTCACGCGTTTTGTCAGACGGTTGACGAGATGCCTAGGCAATCACGGTCATAGACCGCTCGAAAATGATCCGAGGTTTAAATCCCAATGGATGAATGTCTGCATTGTCCTGTGCCTTTGTATCTAGAGAGGCCTTGCGAATTATCCTAATCAAGGAGTCTTACCGAAACGGAAATGTCTGCACCCATAAAGAGGGTCGTTGAACAGTGGTTCCCAACCTGTGGGTCGCGGATTTCCAGGTTCCCGCGGGGTTTTTTCCCAAGGACTTTTCAACTATACATTATGTAAACTGACTAAGCAGCAAGTCTTGCACATATGCCAAGAGGTGAGAAAAAAGGACGTCCCTGTCTATGCCGTGAAGGTATATAGGGGGAGTAGAGGCATAGTTCCACACATTCTTAATCTCGGCACTAGATGGAAGTGCTAGTTTATTTGTCTTTATATTTTTCCTATTGCCTCGTATTTTATTTTCTTAATGTATTGTAATCTGGACTTACAAGATTGCAATAGTGTTTTGCATGGTTCTCTGTCTAAAATCTCAAGCGGTTAGCCTGTTACAAGGGGCATGTGTACAGGATCACGTGGAATCACTCCTCTGACAGATGTGGTGCGAATGTATCTCACTCCACAAAAGGAAGTTTGACGTCCTAACTGTAAACATCATTCATAAATAAGCACTCAATTTTTATAAATCTCTGACAGGTACCATTAACACACACCGCAAATTTGTTTGTGGTTCATAACGCGCTTTTAACTAAATTATAATTCACGATATTTTTAACAAGACATTTGATAATAGCAGCAATGAAGATGTTATCCTATATTTATGGTGTGTATATCATCATCATCATCATCATCATCATGTATCTGTCATGGAGTTGGGCCACTTGTTGACCCGTTCCGGTCTCACATATCCAGAAGTCTCTTCAAATGTCTACCATGATTCCTTCTGCCCGTTGGGGAGTAGTGTTTCATTACCCTGGGTGTGTATAACTAAAGAGAAAGGGTCAGAACTAGGAACACATAGTCTAGAGTGTGAACTCATAATTGTACGTAAGCCGTACTCCACGTGGGTGTTCTGGGGTCGAGGGTATGTAGCTTGATACACTCAGTGCTTGTTACAGTGTGTATAAACAATCCAGGGTGCCATGATTAATATAGCATGGTAATTAACCATCCCATTCATTGTCATATCGGAACGTCTGTTACAGGACCGTGGACAGGCGGCTGACGAAGCCTTGCTAGAGGCTTATTATCGAGCTCAGTGTGCAGAAAATAACAGATAGTTTATTTACCGAACTATAAAGTGCTTGATTTTTTACTGACACAGCTGTCAATAAAACAGACTGAAAGTAAAGATTCTAGTCTACTTGGAACTGAGGCCGTGTACACTGGAAAATAGTTACCGACGTTTCGGAGGAGCGTAGCTCCTCCATTTTCAGCGTCACGCATTCCGAGATCGGATTCTTGGTACTGTATCTCGTTTTCGTTATTAAGACTTGATCCGTTTGACTTGGAGGGTAATTTTTTTGGGCAGCTTGATTCTGAAGATGGAAACGTTACGCTCCTTCAGAATAGCGGTAAATGTATACCAGTCGACACGGCGTAACGTCTCGGAAGGTTTGAATCAACACCACAGGGAGAACCTTAATATAGAACACTGGAGAGCGTCTGATTGTTACTTATTGTAGGAGTGCCGGTTTCTAGAATCTTGTATTTTGCCCAGAACGTTAAGCAGTTGTTTCATACGAAGGCTTGGTGTTTTCGTGGCGATCAATCTTTGTTCTCGAGTCAGATTGAGGTTCACAGTAGAATGAAGTGTTAACAGTTCTGGAATTTTAAATGTAGCTTTTTGCCTCAGGTGAAGGAGGGATGTTCCTCCTAAATGTTTCTACCCATATACCAAACTAGAGGGCGTCTCATCCCAAAAGCTACGATCTTAGTATGTCTTTTTACAAATATCCTCATTTTTATGGGGGTTCTGTCTCTATATTTGCGAAGTTGCGTTTCTGAATGTAGGAGGTGAAACTTCCGTCATTGCGTTGTTTGGGATATGTTTTTAAAAGAGATTAATTTACATGTAGTCCTTGTCCTATACTAATTAGACTAGATTTAAAAAAAATTAGTAGACCACTGAATGACGTCAATAAGTCGTGTAAAGTACACCTGAATGCTGCTTCGGCGTAGTGATTGTGTTATCACTAAGTAGTTCCATGGAGCGAGGGGTCCATTTTTGAGAATCTGGTAGCCGTACAGACGTACAGACGTTTCCTGCTGCTTGTGGAACATGAAGCCCCGTAATTTACCGCGTTTACGCCACTGGTCCATGTTCTGAGCCGGATAAATCGTGTCTGTAGTGTATGTCTTTGTAGTATATTTTAATTCTGTTCTCTCATTTACGTCTGTGTGGTGTCGTCTGTTTAGGTATCCTGATTGGAATTGGATATGGATTTCTTAGTTTTCACAATTGTGCCTGATTTTATGGCTCAGAAAATATTTGACGAAGATCAGCTGTCAGTGAATTATTTGATGTTAAACACAGTGTAATTAATGAGCATGTCTACTCATTAGTCGTTTTCTTATTTCTCTGTTATTCTGTCTAGGTACATTTAATTGAATTGTCTTAAGATGAAGAGTTTGACAGATGCCGCTGTGTTTATTGCTTGAAGTCCTATACGAGTGCTTTGCTGCGTTATAGAAAAGAAATACATATTTCAAATACGCAGGGGACAAAATATGTTAATTAAGGGAACTGCGGTACGGTCTGCAGTGTAATATAATGGGGTAGTGCTTGTGAACAGCGAATGGCAGTGGTATAGCTAGTAATTTTACGTGCAGGGTGAGCGTTAACAGCGGCCGCCCTTAGCAGGAATTACGAATTTAAAGAAATCACATTTTTTAAATTGTATTTTATGTATGTAGGTATGTGTGTGTGTGTGTGTGTGTGCCGGGTAGCTCAGTCGGCATAGAGACTGAGCTACGGGCTGGACGGTCCGGGATCGAATCCCGGTGGGGACGAGATTTTCCGCCCCGTCCAGACCGACCCTGGGGCCCACCCAGCCTCCTGTAGAATGAGTCCCGGGTCTTTTCCGGGGGTAATGTGCGGCCGGGGCGTGCTGCTGACCACTCACTCCCTTCTAGTGCCGCGGTCATGGAAGAATAGAGCTATACCTCTACCCACCCTCTGGGCCACACCGGGCCTGTAATGATCCATTTACCTTTACCTTTTTTTAAGTGTGTGTTTGTGTGTGTGTGTGTGTGTAGTATGTATGTGTGTATATGTGTGTGTATGTACGTATGTATTATGTATGTGTCCGTGGGTATGTATGTGTGTGTGTGTGTGTGCGCGTATATATGTATCTGTATGTATGTTGAGCACTCCACCGTAGCTACCCGCCTGTTGAATTGAGAAGGGTACGGGTTATTACAGGCGGGGCCTGTATTGAGGTACTCCCGCCGTAGAGGTTATATAAGCCATGGAAACCAGAGTTAATATAGTCGGTTTCCTGATCGATATTCGAACACGGAACCTCCGGGACATGAAGCAGGATGTGTTGTCACCCAACTGCGACGTTCGGCGCGTGAGAAAGACTTTCATACTGAAAGGTTTTACTTGTTCGGGCATTAAGTTGACACATCCAGCACGGACTGATAATCAGCAGGAAAAGTTTTGAGATGTCACAGCGGTGTACCTTTTGAAGCACGTGAGTTGACACAGCAAGCATAAGAACGGGGATGGCCCGTGCCTGCACACTTGTAGGTCGGCTCCAATTAAATCATTCCTCCAAGGAATGTATTAGAACTTTTTTTCATGGCACTTTCGAAATCGCGGCTAATTAAGAAGCTTTAAAAGTATCTGCCGGCTGGTCGTTAATGTAAGTAGCTCTGTAACTACATGTTGCATTGAGCAAGAGATTTCATGTTAGAATACGTCAAAACATATATAAAGTGGGGGAAAAGAACTACTAAAATTACTTTTACACGTATTTTATGTAATCTGGCACAGTTCCTTGGTTTAAACGGTTTTCGTGAGTTTGTTACATAACTGTTTCGTTGTAATGACGTTATTGAAATGTTTTACGCTACTGATGTTTGAAAGTAGGCTAATCAAGGAAGAGGCTCAGCGTGGTCGTATATTCACCTGTCATGTTAAGGAGCGGTTGGCAGTCACTCTGTTCTGCTGCACGTCTCTCACGAATATTGCCGTCTTATTCCCCGGTTTAAGTCAACGTGCCCCAAATGGTCTCTTCGTTTGAGGTTTCCATTTAGATTCTAGAAGTCCTTCACATTCTCCTTTCCTTGCATTATATATCATTCAATTATTACGGTTCAAGCCAACAGACTCACACAGTATTAACCTGTATCGAGATATAGGTTGGAGTCATTTTCAGTTGTCTATATACATTGTTTTACCAGACTGGTGCATTTGTTTTATACAACTTCTCTTTGATATTCTTGAAGTGGTAAATTTGTTTTGCCTGTTGGGCATTAACGAATTTCACACCCTCCATTCCGTGCATTATAATTCATTTATTACAGTTCAATCCAACAAATGCGCACAATATTGTGTGCATTTGTTGGATTGAATTGTGCTAATCTAACAGAAGGCTATTATTTGAAGAGTACGAATTAACCATGTTATGTGAGCGCCTTGCCACATGCACATGCATGGGTTGCGAATGGAGATGGCCTAATAGATATCAGGGTAACTGCGAACTAACTGAAAAAGCTGTCGCAGACTGCCGACAGAGGGCGCATCTCCAGTTATAGGGTTAGTCGTAGGGTTACAGTCCCTCACCGTAACTCGTGTTAACGAAAATTTTACGAAGTCCACTGGATTAGTCCGATTGTTTGTGAAATAAAGCAGGATAACATTGAGATGAATATTAGAGGTATGTATTGTGAGGGTGGGTGAGGAACGTAAATGGTTTAGGATCATGCACGAGGGCGGTCTTGCATATTAGTGATGCTGAACTTTTGCTGTTACATTGTTGGATTAACAATTGCATCGAAAGACATCTTACCTGATGAAATTGTAGCAGGTTCTGGGAATGTTCACTGTAGCCCCGACGATGTCTGCATATCCACTGACATATCCGAAGCTCTCAGCACACACACAGATAACTCACGTGGGCACAGTGTGCATGTCTTGTATCTGACATTTATAATATATACGTACCACGAAGGCACGGAAACTGTACCACGACTGCGCAGCCGCTGCGCGCTCCTGTCAGACTGACAGCACAGAGTTTGTTCACTGACTGTAAAATCGAGGTGACTACATTAGTCTTATGCGTCCCCACTCTTTGTCAGTGTCTGTATTTCACGTTTTCTCTCACGCCGGCTTGTCTTGGCTTGGCTTCGCTTGGTCTGTACTATGCGCGACTCAGCTTACCGTATACTCCATAGCTGTAAAATGCCGAAATGCAGTTCGTATTTCATTAATCAGATTTTATGGAGGCCATGCCTTTGTGTTATTTACTAAATGAACCACACTTCGTCGAACATAACATAGGTTTATTACCTAAATGTTTCGGCCCTTGCTCAGGCTATCACCAGATATGTCAATACAAAAATCGGTATCTTCGTTTAGAGGATGTTTGTATTTACGAGCCTGATGATGGCCCGAGAAAGGGCCAAACATCTAGCAAATAAACTTACGAACTTATGTTGTGTTCGACGGAGTAGGCGGTAGTGTTCTTGACTGGGGTTCCTCAGGTTCCCGGTACAGATATCGGCCGGGTTACTGGCTGTACCTTCAGAGATGGCTGTGTTCCTCACTCTATCAGGCGAATGGCCACCCCCGCGTATCTCGAAATCTTTCTTTATCCACAATTGATCATATTTCCATCTCGTCCAGTACGTAGAGTTTATACGTTATTGGATAACCGAACGGTCAACTGGTCCGTCATGTGATACTCCTACTTTAGCCGTTAGAAGCGGAAAACATCCTTCAAGTCGTTGTGTATTTGCTTCTTATTCGGAAGGTCCTCGGTTTTAATCTCTGGCCCCGAAACAGATTGCCCCAAGTCGTTTTGCTCTTTTCTTCAGTTACTTGCGTTGGTGAGAGGGCGCAGTAAAACATACAATATCGACTTCCATTCAAGCCTTCCTGAAATAATTGACGGACCATTTTCTAATTCAGCGCTCAGCGCTCTGTAACCTGTTCAGTTGTAAAGCTTTGTTAAAGAAAAAGTATCTGCACTTCGCGGGAGCTGCAAAACACTACCTGAAGTAGGAAGTCTGCCGGTTTAGGGAGATATTTGGTATTTATTGCGAGATTCTTACAGAGCACAGAGATGCACGTTGAGGCAAAATGCGAAGTTCCTTAATGTTGACAGTCTGTGGTGCATATAGTTACAACTTGAATTTAAATGGTTAATGGAAATGGTGTAAAAAATTAAATGTAATGTCGTGTAATTGTTGATTTTGTCGTTCTCTTTTGTCTCGTGTTATTAAACTGGCCTGAAAAATTTTGGCATTAAGAGTTCTGTGAAGTTCTGTGACGTGTGGGACAATATTCCATATCTATAAAGACTTCTGCTGTGTTTCTGTGGACTACTACTAGTACGTACATTCATTTAGTCCTAGATTTTTTGTTATTGGAACTAACATGCATTTGATTAAGTTTAGCCTTGTAGCTTAGTGACTGCCACAACACATGTTGTAATTCAGAGCATAGATCAGCACTTTTACTTGGCCGGTGGTATTTCATTTCCCATTGTGGGTGTATTTATGCACTTAGATAGATGCTCTTTGAATATAAATGGAAGTTATAAATATTCAGTTCGTGTAATGCGGGCGGCAATGCTGAAAGTTTCTCCAGATTAGGCATGTCCCAATGCTACCGTCGTATGTGCTGAATGTGTTTTGTGTGATGCTCATGGCCAAGGTATTCTTCATTTCACTTCTGTAACATGTGGAACGGTTTATTCCATATACATATTTAATGTAGTCTATAAATTTGCTGTTGCAAGGGTAATCGAATATGAGAGATGCATAAATGTCTTGTATTTCGTTAAATATTCACCGTATCAGAAACTGAGAGACGACGTGTCTACGGGTTTGACTGTGAAGAATGCTATAATACTGTCTTCTGGGCTATGACACCGTGTAGTCTGGTAGGCTTATCACCGTTTCGGAGGAACCTGCTTTCTTCTTCATGGTAGAAGACCTAGCCTGAGGATGGGGTTGGTACTCTTTTTAAGGAGAACCCTTACTAGATTTCAAAACCTGGCCTTGATGGCATTGTTTGGTATTAAGAAAGGGAAAATAGCAGGGGGCTGAAGAAAAGTGAATGTATGGAGAGCCTTGTGATTTGCCCTTGTGTTTTTCTATGTATTGTTTGTGTGTAAATGTGTACTGTACTACTGCCACCGGGTGTCAACCCAATTGCAGTAAATAAATATGTCAAATACTGTACCGAATATTATTAAGGCCTTTAAGTGAAGGAGGCTTGTGCCGGCGGTGTGTGCAGAATGCTTGGGAGGGGCGAGAGGTGGGTGCACGAATCTAATCGGATTACCTGCAGGGAAGAGACAAATTTTAAAGGGTACACATTCCTGTGTATCTGAATCGTGTCTTTCCAGGCACCTCACTAAACACAAATACAGGATAAGTAATTACATAGTTGATTGCTTAATTAGGAGGGACCGAACCTCCTATACTGTGGGGTCGCAGTAGACTTTGATCACAACCCATGAAGGTTTGCAGAAAATTTAAATACAAATCTGAAGAACAAAAAATTTAATTTAAAAGACATGCGAAGTCGGAAGAGGTTTGACGAATCCACTGAGGGCAGATGTAATTAGAACAACCTTAAGTATCATGGTAAAATAGAGACTTCGAAATATTGCAAAACGAACACAACGAAAAGCGAATAACAGCGTATTGAGCCTCGCTCGTTGACAATCTAGAGCACGCGTAGTCTGCGGTCCACGTGAGTTTTAAAACACTTATCAGAATGAAGGGCACTTTTTTAAGTGATGTGGTGAACTTCGCACGTAGAGTTAAATTTTGCAAACGATATTTGATTATTACAACTGGCTGTGTAACTCCTGTCGACACAGCTGCTTATTAATATTGTTGTTAGTTATTATAAACGCAACTGCGATATGTTTCGACCCATATTAAGGTCATCTTCAGGCCAGTATTCACAAACTTTTCCATTGCATGCTTAATATGGAATATAATTTCTCGTGAAATTTTAATCTTACGTGAATACTGGCCTGAAGATGACCTAAATATGATTCGAAACCTGTCTCCATTGAATTTATAATAACTACCAACAGTTAATAAACATTTGTGTCGACGGGTGGTACATACCAATTTGTGATACAATAACACACAACGAGATGTCTTGGGTTTAAAGAAAAACATACTTTTAAATTGCAACTGGGCGTCGTGTGTTTTGCATGGGAATATAACTGTGTTGGAAACTGTCTGACTTATGGCATTGGGAGGAGTGAGAAAAATACGGCGTGTTAAGCTCCAGCATCCTCGTTACTCTTTCAGTTTTAAGTATGTTGTAATCTTGTCATAATTTTGTATCATCTGAATGTGTATTTCTTAAATAAATTATCAGTGACGAAGGCACTGTGGGAATGTTATCATTTGAGGTTTTTTTTCAGTCTTCAAAAGTAATTTTAGGTCTTAAATATTAAATAATAATAGAGTTTATCCTTCTTTCCTTGGGACTCGGTTGATTGATTCCGGAATTAAATTGCTGCATTGATTTTAATTGCAGTAATGTCAGTAATGTGCCGGTCCCAGTAGCCGCGCGATCTAAGGCGTAGGTCTGCGGCCGCTCGTATACCGAGATCATGGGTTCGAATCCCGCCGGGGGCATGGATGTCTGTCTGTTGTGAGTGTTGTGTGTTGTCAGGTAGAGGTCTCTGCGACGAGCTGATCGCTCGTCCAGAGGAGTGCTACCGACTGTGATGAGTCGTTGTATGTGATCTAGAAACCTCGTGAATGAGGAGGCCCTGGCCCGCGTTGGGCCGCAGCGCCACTGGGGGGGGGAGTCAGTAATGTTATTTTAGTCCCACATTCTTTTAACATAAAGTAAATTTTACTTAAAAAAGTACGACTTTTAGTGTTAACTGTCGGTGTGCAGCCTTCGCAGAGTTTGGAGTTTTCGGGTGTACCTTGTGCAATAGAATGTTGCTCAAGGCCTTGGATTTGCCTTCAGGCGAAGGCGTGTAGGAAGGCAGTACTGTTCTGAATGTTGTTGGAGCTTTTGTTCTCAGTTCATTAGCTGTGTTCCTTGAAGGTTATAAAGGAGGCTAATTTTCAGCGTGCACTAACATAAATACAACTTGTGAAATCAAGTTGCGTGTTAGAAATTTACATACCGGGCGGCTCTAATGCCTGCGCTCTGCGTTTAGACTCTTTCGAATATCGACTAAGTTACCGGCTGTCTCGACTGAAGTTTATCTTAGTTTTTGTCATTACATTTAGTTCTTTTTTCTCCTTTCTCCTTCCCTCCCTCCCTCGCTAACTCACCCACTGTTTCCTTTCGGAAACTTAGTTGCACTAAGTGGAATAATTGTTAGGGAACACGCGGACTCTTTTAAAATAACAGCTTTACAGTATATTGAACACCTCCTCGCTTTATGGCCCTTTCGGTGTGCTGCGTACACATGCTATAAAGGCTCGTTTCTTTGCGTTGCGTTTCTGACAAGACGGGGTAATGGGAGGCAATAGCAGAAACAAAGAACTTTTGCGTCCAAATTGTTCGGCACACTTCACAGCGCGCCGTGCCGCAGTAATCTGCCGTGACACGCTGCGTGGCAGTAACTGTACTGAACAATGCGTTTTGTTTCACAGGTCTTCAACTGAGACCAATTATTCCCCATTTTTGTCATAATTTGTCTATTAGGGTGCTGTAGTAAGCACTGTGCAGCTGATTCTGATCTTTCTTGCGCTGTCAGTCGAGCAATTCTGCTGGTGTGGGTGAGGAACCTTGATCTGTTGAATGGCTTTTTCAAGTGTCTAAGTTGCATAGCTTCGAATGGTAGGAGTTGTGTTTGATGGCTTGGATAAGACGTACGTATGAATGGTCTGCACTTACACTTTCATACAGTCCCATCCTTTTTAAGGTAAAATTTGAAGTATTCCCTGTGTACGGTATGAAGTCCTATGGAAGAAGAGACATAGCTCCACTAATTATTGAAAAAAGATGGAGATGAGTGCGTTGCTTTGGGCGAAAGAGTCCCCGGTTCCCATTGAGTAGGAATTGAAACTGGATGGGCCGTACAGCTGGTTCGGACGTTTCGTTGGAGATGAAAATCTGTTGCCCCTGCCGAGAGTTGAACCACGATTACGCGCTAATCCAACCCGTAATTTGGTCACTGTACCCACTACGTTGTCTCGGCTCCCATTTTCCACGTTGCCTGAAAAATGTCTTGGAAATCTTCAGTGTGTGAGGCGGGATTTGAAGTAGGGACTTAACCACTCTGCTGTGAAACTTGGTATCGGTACGGTCAGTGTTCTTGTGTCTTGAGTATTACGCATGAAGGTGTATAAATGGCGTGGAGGTAAAGTTTTACGCAGTTAAGGGTTGTGGATTGAAATGGGGGTTTGAGATATACGCTTCGTCACTTCCCCTGCGTGGGAAAATGTGTTTGTTACATAATTGACGTGTGGCTAGGTGGGGCTTCACCGAGAGCCCCACATTTTGGTCTGGTAGAGGCTTCGGGTGTTTTGTGGGCGATTTACAATTAAAGTAAGGCACGAACATTTGCACCCGGCTTATCATTCGTAATTATTCTTCCATATCTCATTCGACTCATCCTAAAAGAACCGAATAAACAACAACTTTCGAGAGAGTTGCCTCAAGAAGTCAGCGTGCTCACCGTGATTCGTGATGTAACAGTACTAGTCGGTCGCTTTATGTAACAGACTGTAGTAGGAACAAGTAAAAAGTGAGTGTCGAAACGTTGGTCTTTGTCTCATGTATAGGTTTTGAGGTTCTGACGACTGTGAGGATGCATAATGCCGTCTTGTGGATTATGCCACCGTTTAGTCTTTGGTGCCGACGTCCCAGGGGAGATACTAAGTCCATCTTAAGGGTAGAAGTGAAGAATCATTGATATTCTGCTCCCGGTTACAAGATGTTAGTACCCAGCAGACCGCGATATGAATATGACTCATAATTTTGCTTCCCTGGAGTGATAAGTACAGTGATTGTGTTTCAACGATACTGAAGTTGTGTTAGATATAAATTTACTAGTATTACTTGTCACATTGAAGTATAGAACGGAATCTAGATGTAACATGCGAAAGTTTAGATTCTCACAGCTGTGTTGCCGAAGATTAATATCTTCTGGGATGTTAAAGCCACAAAGACGGGTAAAGAGTTGCACTGTTCGATCTTAAAATTGAAGGTACAACGTTTCTTCGTGACGTGGGTATCCATTTACCGATCGGCACGGTATCGTATTTAAGAAGACTTGTATCTGTAGGTAAAACATGCTTGTCTGTGTAGGGGATCGTTTGTAGGTCCGAGAATGTAAACTGGAAACTAGTGTGAAGTACGTGCATTGTCTGCCGGGGTTAGGTTTGGGAGGGGGCAAGCCAGACGTCTGCCGCCACCTTACAGAATTTTTAGGAAAATGGAAGTTTAAAATAGAAGGAAATATGCTAATTCTTGATGCGATAAATTGAAGTCGTTTAAAAATATATTAGCTCATGACTATAAAAATACTCGACGAATGCCCCAACAAAATCCGTAAAATCGTTCTTAATCGGTTTAAACGGAACTTTGTCGTGGCGGCCCCATTATAAAAATTCCTGACTGCGCTTGTGATGTGAACTGACTTGTTAAAGAAGGTAGACTTGTTGAACAACGAAACATGACTGGAAAGAAGACAAGAGTAACGGAAAATGGTGTGCTTGAGTGTTCTTTGTTGTGTATTTTTATAAGGCTGCTGCGTACAGTGTGTGTGTGTGTGTGTGTGTGTCTCCTAGAAGGAAGATTGCTGTCACAAATGCCAAAGAATAAAGAATTAAAACGGGCCGTCGACAAGAAAATATGTTAAGAATATTTTAATAGAGTGTGAACAGAGAAGTAGTAGGCGAGAAAAAAAGAAAGAGTAACAGCATGTGCTGTGGGGTAGCATGTAGTGCACAAAGCTGGCCCCTTGGTTGTCTAGAAATTACCCATTCTTTAAGGTAACGCAACATCCAGTACTGGGCATGATGCTCCTGAGCCCTTTTCACACGCTGCCACTCAAATTTAAGACGCCATGTAAGTTCAGCCTTCCTATATACGTCTGCATCTGCCACGTTGTGGCATTGCTTCAGGATTTTTGACTACAATTTTATATGCGTTTCTCATTTTTCCCGTCTGTGCTATACGCGTCGTATCCTCCGTGATCTGATAACCCTTTCGCCACTTTATCTAGACAGGGTTCTGGAGTCCTTCCGGCCCATTGTCCATTGAATCCCGGGGACTCTTCTGCCGCGGGTAAAGCGATCTGAACTGCAGCTAACCACTCATCACCTAGGGCAGTGTAGAGCAACATATTCTTGCACAAGGGCCGTTTGAAAATTCCCGAACACTGTACGGGCCGGAGACCAATATTTAAGAGCAGGTCTTGTTTTTGAAGGTAAATTTATTTGGAACTCAACGAGGTGGCACAGTTGGCTAAGGCATTGCGCTACAAGCCGGAAGGTCGCGGGTTCGATTCCCGATAGTGTCATTGGACTTTTCCGTTGAAATAATCCTTCTGACCGCACTATGGCCCTGGAATTGACTCATCCTCTGACAGAAATGAGTACCGGCAATAATTCCTGGACGGTAAAGGTGGCAGGTGCGTAGGGCTGACAATGTTACCACCTTCATGTGCCGATTGTCATGAAATCTGGGGCCTCAAACTCTTGGAACCCTCAAGGGCTGTCCAGGCCTGTCCTGGAATTGCTTTTACACGTTTTCCCTTCTTTGGGATTGTGTTATAAGGTGCTGGCGTACAAAATATTGCGTGTTGGATTGTATAATGTAGTTTTACTGTGCATCTTAGTTGTATCTGTAACAATGGCTTATTATTTACCACGTCTGTATGTGTCTGTATATGTATAGGCAACAGGCGGGTCCTGCATTACTGCCACTCTGTGTTCGTATTCTAATCGCACTAAAATGTCATTCTAAATACATTTTGATTCCGGTATGGAATATATTTAAGGAAACGCAAGGGACAGCAATTTACTGCTCGATGCACCATGGTAAGTGCAGTGCGACTAACTTCGCCAGTTGCCTTAGTAATGTCCTCGCTGTCCGTCAGCAAGTCTGTGATTCGTGTACTTCGTTACACGTTCCGGCACAAGTTGTGTGCCGTCGTCAGACCTTTACATAACATGAGGACGGAGGTATGCTCTGTTGTGCCTCTGTATAGCGTAGAATTTTAAGGCGATTGGCCTATATACACTGACTTATGACATGCAGGGGATGTGTAGTGCAACTTTGGGTATAACGTATCATTTGAATTCAGTAAACTGCTCATTTTGTCCATTTTGTGTGTAAAATACAGGTTAGAACACGAGAAAGAGATTGTATTGGTGAATCGCCAATTAGCCCGTTTAATGGTCAGTCATAATCAGTGGCGTAGCTAGGTTTCTTTTGACCCCGGGGCGAGCAATGACAGTGGCCGCATCTGACAGAAATTACGAACTTTAAAAATATCAAAATTGTTTATTAAATTTCATTATATTTGTCTCAATAATTTAAAATCTGTCGAGCGCATAATATCAAATTTTTCATTAAAGTGTTTAATCTGCCCCTCTTCGGACTTTCTTGCCTCGGATGGTAATAACATATACCACAGTGTAACGTTAAGAATTCGATATTTCGCGCAGAGAAATTATTTTTGAGTTTGAATTGGTTCTCGGAACAAACAACAATAATTTTCCCGAACGTCGTTAGCCGAATTGACTTATTCAGAAATATTCTGTCCACACGGTGTTTTTTTGTTTTAATGTGAAACCCATACTTTTTAATATGATTCGGATTGCAATCGCCCTTGAAATTTTGAGGCATGCCACCCGAATGGTGCTTCCCGTAGCTAATGCAGCTCTACTAGCAGATCGTCGGGGTTTATCTGGCATCAGTTGCGTGCGTCCTTGTTCCGTTGAAAGGAAGCGATGACCGGCCCGGTCGGCGAGGGGGGGGGGGGGCGCTGCCCATTGTTCTGGAAACGGAGTTGACCACAGGAATTCGTGCACCTTTCTACCTATCCCGACTAAACATTTTTTC
>Ga0131853_10008733_pt1 | contig 18481 bp, 13 predicted proteins | sample TergutLab28metaG_FD_92764 | JGI IMG/M metagenome (GOLD analysis project Ga0131853, IMG submission 92764) | Labiotermes labralis P1 segment gut microbial communities from Petit-Saut dam, French Guiana - Lab288 P1 (version 2) (version 2) | ecosystem: Host-associated > Arthropoda: Insects >... | reverse complement strand
CATGTGCTCGAAACATGTAGAGGCATGAAATAAAACTTATTGTGAAACAAATTTTGTGCATCAAGTTGGTTAAATACTGAGATAAATATACTGAGATGCACGGTCAGCAAAACGTCAAAATCAGTCCAGATGTTTCTGTGCCATGTTATGCATACAAGGGGTGCTGAATCAGTGAGGTTCTTGTAGGTTACAACAATTAAATGAGAAACAATTACAACGTTAATTGCAGCTAATTAATTCCGCTAAATTATCATTTACAGCCTATCGCCGAGCACACATGTATTTATCCCACCTTGGAAAGAGTCAAGAATTCCGTTGCGGTAGAAATTGGGCCCTTGCATGTGGAAGGATTCACGAACAGCCATTTCCACTTCTTCATTACTGTGGGACCGGTGAAGTTCCAAGTGTTGCTACGGCAGGCCCAACAAACGATTTCACGCGAAGTGTGATGCTTCGGCAAGACAACGCTACCCCACACAACGGACGTCAGACAGTAGGGTTAGTGATGTCGTCGCATTGGGAACTTCTGGACCATCCATCCTATTATTTGGACGGCTGAAGCTACACTGCAGATCGCCTATTCCACAATAATGATGAAGTGGAAATGGTTCTTCGTGAATGGTCAGGAATTGGAGATCCCGATTTGTACCGCTACGGAATTTTAAAACTGATGTCAAGTTGGGATAAATGCATCAATGTGATCGGGGATCGGGCTGAACAATGATGATACTCCAGTGGGATACATGATTTACATTTAATGTCATAAAGAAGCCAATGACGCAGGAAACCTTATTTATTGGAAGACCGTAGTACACGTCTGCTACTATAACAACTGTCTCCTTTCCTGCCGTAAGTACGACCAATATTCTGGCCCACCCCAGTATTTTGCAACAAAGCCCAGTATATTCCCTCTCCTGCTTTTTTTTTTCCAAGCTCACTCTCAGCTCCCCCGTTGGTCGCACTTCTTGGAATTCCTAACACTTCCTTACAGAATCTCCCCTGCTTGAAAATAAGGATGTGCCTATGTTTACGAACCGAAACTGCCAACAAAGTCAGAGACATATCGTTACCATTATTTGCAAACGAATGGATTCATCCAGCGATTCAACCGGCAGCAGTGCAACTACACGACGGCAACTGCTGTATGAGAAATGACACGCCGTTCGCGATAAGCTGCGGGATGTCTGGTCACTGTTTACGTATCTACGGGCAATCCTTTCATCCCTGCCTGAGCTACGAATAGCATTCCGATTTAAACAGAGTGAAGGAAAATAGGATGAAACACATACCATAAACTACGCCATTACTGTAACATATATATAATACAAAGACACACACACAAAAGGTAAAAAGTGAGAGTACATGCGATGAAATGCCATGGGATTGGAGGAAACGAAAAGCCAGTAAGCGATAAGTTTGTTTCTACAAGTGGTACTAAGAGCTATGTTTGTCATAAATGCTTGTTAGACATTCTGTGTCTGATGTTCTTACTTCAATAATTTACTTACATTTTACACGTAAGTTGAGTTTATTTAAACATTTTTTTCTTCTGCTCTGCTCTCCGACTTACAATCTACAAGACATAAATCTCTCCAGAAAATTATCCAGCAACCTTCTTCTAATATTAACAATTTAACAAGTGATTCCCTTTTGTGGAATTTCTGGGTACAATATGTGAAACATAGACTACTGTCAAAATCAGGAGTGTCCAGCAATTTTTGATTAAGTGCCACGACCTGTAATATAGGCCGGTCTGCAGGCCGCTTGCGTAAATATCACACTATGTGGTGCAACTAATCTCCTAAATTCTTGTGCAATGTTTAGAGTATACGCGTAATTTACAAATATGGCGGCGGGCTGCGGGTTGGACAGCCATGATCTAAACAATCGTCCCGGAATTCGAATTTTATTTCTAATTTTCTAGGCAGTAAACCATGTGCAGCGAGTTTCAGATTGTTCTCAAATCCGGAACTGCCTTAACGTGATGTGAAGAATAAACCAACAGCCAAATAAATCATGTAAACGACTTTACAAAATAACGAAATAGTCTAAATATTGTAGGATTTTCGTAATATACGACTTTCACTTCCGTCGCTATTCGCTGGAGACGCGGTGCAAGTTTCCGGGCCAGAATTTCCTGCGCGAGGCACGTTGAAATTAAAATAAATACGTGAGGATTCCTCCGGTTACCGTACGCGTAAAATGTAGAAAAGAAATCGTAAGCTCTTGACAAGTAATGACGTCTTATCCTAGCTAATGACCTACTTAATACACAAATTCTTGTTTTATAATAAGTTTATTATATTCCTCTACATGTTTCGAGCACTATGTGCTCATCATCAGGAGGTAAAATTGTATTATACAGCATCTGGTATCGTCACACTCTGTAGGTGGCCGTCCGGTGTACCGGACGGCCACCTACAGAGTGCTCCAAAACACGTAGAGGAATATAATAAACTGATTATAAACAAGAATTTGTGCATTAAGTTGGTAAATTGCTAAGATTATACTGAGATGCACGGCCAGCAAAACATAAAAAAGTAATGACGTATCGATAATCAGTGGCGAAGCGGTAACAGAACACTCGCACATGCAGCTCAAATAGAACTTTATTAAATTCCTTGATGATTGGTTAATCTCCAAGGTATATTAGTGTCGTTTTAGACACGAGCCTTAAAGTCTGAACCCTTAATTGTAAAAGTTATAGGCTGAGTCCGGCACATTCATACAAAACGGGATTCATGTCTGTATTGCTGAATAACTCTTGCAGCATCAAATGAAAAGTGGTATAGGGTAGTGTAGTGTCTGTGCGTTTTATTAGGCGTTCTTTACGAAGTAAATAACAGTTATAAATGGAGATCACAACTTTTCGGAGATTTTTATAAAATCTGGTATATAAATTCGTCAGATGTCTTATCGAGCAAACAAAGGTTTTTGAAAACCGGCTCCGTGACAGTCATACTTCACGCAAGGGTCTAAATTAAAAACTACCTTTAGTTTCTCTATTTCTTTACAGATTTCGGTGAAAGTCGATAAAGAAACAAATAACTTTTGTGTATTACACACAGTCGAACACAACTATATTTCACCTAGTAGTACAGCAGGTACACAACTACATGTTTCGGCCCTATGTGTTGACCATCTTCAGGTTGTGATTTAACTTACACAGCAGCTATACAAGATGTGTGGGGTGTTCTTTTAGGGTATTGGGGGTTGGGTGGGGGAACGAGATCTCGTTGTTTCAATAGTGGGTACCATGACCTAGGGCTGTTATGAGTGAATTACCATTAGTTGTTTATGTAAAGTGGGTTACTGTTCTTATGCTAAGGATATGTTATAAATAGTATCATTAATAATACTGGTGTCAATATACTTAAAACTAGCATGCAATAATGTTATAGTTCATAAAACTCTAGCAATAATATTATAGTGTCACTCAGTGTCAGTCAGTATTTTCGTGTGTTATTTTACATCAAACTTGTTTCTACAGGCTAAGCAATGTTGTCTTTAAAAGCGTTGTAGATCCCATTGGTGCAACAGAATGTTATAACAGAGCAGTGTTTCCACTGGGTGTGCAGTTTTAGCTGAGGTGTTTTTTTTTGGCGGTGACCCGCGTTCGCGTAGTTTGGCGGAATCGTCGATACAGTATATCTCCAATAGCTGCTCTAACTACGAGTTCCGTAAAACCTCGGTGCAATAATAACCGCACACTGAAGAGTGTAAATGACATTTTGCTCATATACTGTCCAATTTTAACTGAAAGTGGGAAAATTTCGGTAGCAGAGACGTGCGCAAATATTTATTACGTTCGTAAAATTTGGCGCTGTGGAAGCCACATTTTATCGGAGGGCTGAGTGCAGCGGAGCGCTGCATGAGAAGGTAACAGGTCGTCAACTGGTGAGGAAATACCCCAAATTTTATGGAAACCGAAGGCTCATTTTCATGTTCGCAAGAGTCCGCCATGTATTTTATTCCTATTCAAGCCTCATGAATTCATTCCACACCATCCCATCTAATTTCCTCAAGATTTTACATTACAATACCTTCTATGCCTAAGCTTCCAAAGTGGTCTATTCCCTTCAGATTGCCCAAACAAATCCGTGTAGGCATTTCTCTCCCATGTGTGCTACAGCACCAACTTCTCTCACTTTATTCAAGTTGAACCACGTTCCGAGGTATTCATTACACGAATAGGAGCCTGTAGCACTTGTACCACTCTGCTATGCTGCTGATGTACTTTGCACTATGACAGTCGTTAATGAGAGGTCTGTGCAATTTTTTATTTCAGATTTTAGAATTAATGTCAATTGATATTATGTTCCTTTGTCGTTTATGTACGGACACTGTCAGTATTACTTCAGAGCGCATACAGTCGAACGTTAGGATGTTTGGTGAGTAATGATTAGAAAAGGATTTGGAAGGAAGTGGTCATGGTCTAATGTGAGGTGAACGACAAAATCCGGTTGACTGGACGGGATTCGAACCATCGCTCTTGAATTCACATCAGAAGCTTTCCTCGGTGATGTCATGCATGTGAAATAAAACTCCGAATGACTGCATCATACAGTTCGCACGGTAGCTGCATTAAGACTCTTAATATGTCATGGGAATGGGAAACGATTGACGGTAAATCCCAGTCGTACAAGCAAGATAAACGGGCCTGCCACTTGTCACGACCCACTGATGCGAAATATGCCTGGAGTGAATGTAAAAGTAGTCGATGCTGTTGAAGCACAACTCGGCGAGGAGCCTACACCGAGGGGCTCCTCCGAAGAAGCACACAGCTTAGGGGGATCAGAGAGGGCCTCTTTCCATAACGCCTTATGAACTACAAACTTGCGAATGTTGGTGACAAGTTAAATAGCGAACAGTGTAGCTCGGTGATGGTACATGAGTTCTGTGTTGGAACAGTGCCTGCTACTGGTGCAGACCTCGAGGCTCCACGAAAATACAGGAATTGCTACCTTAATAAAGATATGTAAACCAGCAAGAGAGGGTAGAGGTAATGTCACGCGGATAATATTCGCTAGGAAATTAAGTCATATTAAACAATACGATAACTGGCGCTTCCAAGATATTCCTCTGTTCTCCATAGTAGTGCTTCAAATACAACATGATGGCCTCCTTCGACATAATAATCACTGACCATTCATTATCGTCTTTATCATATTTCATTCGAAAAGTCACCATTAAATAGCCCAAGAGCAATGCAATGGCACAGGAAAACGAACCCGGTTGTGTCGTTCCCTTGAGTCACTGCTTCAGAAGCGATGACTTGACTAGAGGCTTCAAGGCAACATGAAACACAGAGGTCCGACCGTCTACTGAATGGTGACAGTGCTCGCACTTGTAGTAGTAACAAGTAAGGTAAATTGCTGGGAATATCCTTGTAAATAACCAACTTGACGCACAATTTTTCATGTATGTTTATTTCTATTCTCTACATGTTTCGGGCAGCCATGTGCCTATCATCAGGAGAATTATTGTATCAATGCGACACCTGGTTTATGTCACTCTGTGTAGATGACCGTCTGGTATACAGGTTAATCTACACAGGGTGACATAAACCAGGTGTCGCACTGATACAATAATTCTCCTGATAATGGGCACATGGCTGCCCGAAACATGTATAGAATAGAAATGAAAAATTGTGCGTCAGGTTGGTTATATACAAGGATCATGCCAGGATGCACGCTCAACAAAACATAAAATTGCTGGGAATATGTATGCAAATGGTCAAGGTAGCTCCCATTAAACGCACCTGTTCTCGTAGCACAGTACTGAACCCTGGATTCTGCAAACAACACAATTATTCTAACCTCTTGTCCCTCCACGCGCGGTACAGTTTTATATCTGTATGCTGATTATGCTTCTTCAGCTGCACAAATAACCGCACTCAACTCGGCCTTCGGATTGGTTATTCCCAGAACTGTTGACCAGTTTGCTGTATTCAACACGATATTTTGACCGATTCTGTTAACCGTTTAACTGCGCACTTCAAGATGTTTAATTTCGTTATGTCTTATTCAGTGCCGTTCCCAGTGACCGTGCGGTTTAAGGCGTAGACATGCAGCCAGTTTGTTGCTGGAATTCACAGTTTAAATCCCGTTGAGGACATGGATGTTTGTCTCTTGTGTTTGTTATGTGTTGTGTAGGTAGCGCCTTCTGCGACGAGCTGATCACACGTCCTCAACAATGAGGCGGCCTAGGTACAACTTGGGCTGTTGTGCCGTAGAGAAAAAAGATGTCCTATTCAGTTGTCCATTTGATTCACCAAAATATTTAGAGTCATTATGCCTTATTCGGTTGTCCGTTCGATTAATCCCATCAAAATATTTCGATTCATTTTAGCTAATTTGACGTGGGCCGGGATAGAGTAGTCGGTATGTCGGCTCGCTAAGGGCTTGACGGTTCGGGGATCGAATCTCGGTGGGGAGAGAGATTTTCCGCACCCGTCCAGACCGGCCCTGGGGCCCACCCAGCCTCCTATACAATGGGTATCGGGTCTCTTTCCCGGGGTAAAGCGGCCGGGGCGTGGCGTTGACCACCCACCCCATCTAGTGCCGAAGTTAAAGAAAGAGTAGAGCTATACATCTCTCCCCCTCTGGACCTTTGTGGCATGTTCTATCTCATGTTATATCTCATTCGGCGGTCCGTTTAGTTGCATATTAATTATACACAGTTCGACAGATTTGGGCTAAACCCGTCTGGAAAGTCAAAGTAAATAAGCTGGTCCATGTGCAGGCCTACACGCTATTCACTAAATACGTCCTTCTTGCGTCCGCCCATCAAGGAACACCCGTGTCCCAGCACCGGTGGTTCGTATCATTTCATTCTCGAATGCGATTCAGTGGAAAGCCACAGGAGAGCGGCACCAATATACGCAGTCATGTTACGTCAGAGATCATTTAACAGTTTTATACCATAAAATATTTAATGGCTTGATACTTTCTCATTTATTAACTGGCCACAGGAGATCAGCAGAATTGTGCAACAATATTGTGCCATTAGAGAGTTTCACTGCATGGTACAACGTAACAACACGTCACAACAGAGACACACGACTCTAATAACATTATTTTGTAATGATAATAGGTTTGGTACCGACGAAAGGGTAACAAGGGCTATGTGGTAAGGTACGTTCAGTCAAAAACACAACTATAAATATATGGCTAAATGATGGCGTTAGCAATGGAAAAACTACATATATTTATAGTTGTGTTTTTGACTGAACTTACCTCACCATATAGTTTAAACACACAACGGGGATGATACACCTCAGAATAACAAGGGCTATGTTAGGTACTTTATGTAATTAGTAGAAGAACCTCAATAAATTGCGTTTGGTTACTGTCATACCTTTCGCAGATGCTTCCAATCTCCATACATAGAAAACCATTAATGGGTATCGATTTTGTTACCTAAAGTGAAATAAAGAATATTATTCAAGCAGGAGTTTATTCTGATAGCCATCACAACGCTAGACACAGATGTTCTTCATTGAAAAACCGCCGGCCATAATCACAGCACATCATCAATTCCGACGCGTCATATATTTAAAGTTACAACTGAATCCAGGCGTCTTGTTGTCATAAATAACTCCTCAAATACGTCATGTACATCTGATGTTTATTGGACCGTGCATCATTGTGATAACTGAAGAATAAATAAACCAACTAGATGCCACTTGTTATTTTATTGTACTTCTTATAGGCTCAACATGTTTCGGGCACTACAATGCCCATCATCAGGAGGGCTGCAGCCCGGACACTACTCCAGCCTAACCGCACCTTACCTCCAACATACAGCAAACCAAGAAGGAAACGACCAATGTGGTAATCAACATCATAGTCGCGAGCTCCTGATGATGGGCATAGTAGTGCTCGAAACATGTTGAGCCTATAAGAAGTACAATAAAATAACAAGTGGCATCTAGTTGGTTTTTTATTCTTCAGATGTAACGTACAGTTGTGGTTACATAGATTATTATATCCCGAAGCCCTGTCCATTAAAAGTCTATATTATTTACAACCGGTTAAAAATTTCCCATGCGACCTAACGGTTAGCGAGTGACCAAACATTTATACAGAGCGTCATTATACTTTTAAAGATGACAAAATGAAAACGAAGTAGCCAGTACACAAGCGACCAAAAAACTAAAATATAAACCTACAAAATGATCTACCGAACAACAGACCAGTCAACTAAACAAACAATCAAACAGCCGATCGACAAACCAATCGAATAATAACAAGTCAATCGATCAAACAACCTACCAACCGACGGGATAACCAAACAAATAACAATAATCCACTCAATCCAGGGACCGACCTACCGATTGGTCGAATTTTCAACTCAAGAATCAACCAACTGATAAAAAAAAATACATGGACGATCAAGCAATCGAACACATGCCCCATCGACTGACCAATCAAAGAACTATCCAAATAATCGACCATACATAAGCACAGGAACTCCAGTCCCTCCGCTTCCTGTGCGCCGATTCTGAAGATGCTGGGTCTTCACAAATGTGTTTTGCTCTCTCCAGTATTCCCCCCAAGCGAATCGTACTAAAACATAACATCACGAATTTTCTTGCCAACTTTTGACTGACCAATGTCAAAATGTGCTCAATAACTCGCAGAATATCAGGTAAAGTGTATATCTAAGTTAATCATCACTTATTTTCTTTGTGACACTCTTAGAGAATCGAATATAGAAAGGTACCCTATTGTCTTTAAGTGTTTCATTTTAGGAATATATCAATTTCTGGGATTACATAATGGCCGTGATAGATGAAAGAATAAACACGGAGCACCGTTGTAATAATACGGACAGGGGAAAATCGAAGGGCTCGGAGGAAAACCTGTCCAACTCCCACTTTGTGCACCACAAAGCCCAAAAGCATTGTCCTGGAACTGAACTCGGTTCTTTGCGGTGACAGGACGGCGACAAAGCGCCTGAACCATGGCACGGTACCCACATTGTTTTCAAGTGTCTTCAAATGCCACTCTTCTTCACAAGACGAGCCCCAAACACAAGACTGGGAAAGGTTGCTTTCTCGTCAGTTCTAAAGGGTTCTGCTAACTCTACACTGCACTTGGCACTACTAGGTTCCTGAATTTTATCTCATATCCCAAAAAGAATGTAACGTATCGAAAAATCGCTCCGTTCTTGTCTCAAGTGAAAGGGTGTCTGTCGGAATCAACCGAGTGGGCGTCTCTTCACCTTCCCCCATGCGGCCAGGACAGTTACAGTTGCCGCAATATCGTGTTCTATTCGAATGCGAGATGGTGGGCAACGGTCCAGAAACATAATAAACGTATAAACAGTTCTTTAATTTAACATTTAAAATAAACTAAATTATCTTATTAAAAGGCACACCTGAGGTTGTTCTGATCTTAAATCAGTTATGAAATTAAACATGACCATTTCATTACTTCTTCCACAATTCTTTAGTGAGCCAAATTTATAAATAAAATACTGTGTTCTGCATTCCATTTAAGAGACAACTGTATGGGTTACATTTGCTAATAGCAAGAACTTCTGCTCTCTCATGTCTCATATTGGTTGGTATTGCGATATACAATTATGCCGCGACATGTTTTTATCCAATTACGACATAAGGGCAAAGCAGTCCCTGTATAGGCCTCAACAGGCCCTGAGGGTTCCAGGAGGGTGAGTCTCCCAGATTTCCAGACAGTCGGCATATGATTGTGGTAAGGTTGTCAGCCCTACGCACCGGCCGCCTGTACCCCTCAGGAAATAATCCTGGTGCCTATTTCTGTTAGAGGCTGAGTCGACCCGGTGTCATAGTGCGGTCGAAAGTATCTTGCTTCATAACTTTGTAAATACCGGTTTAGAAACACTGGCTAGGGGTTTGAAGTTTCACCCTAAGTCGAACTACGTGAAGAGCTGCGCGTCCCTTGGGCAGTTCCGTATACCCCTTGAAGCTGCTGACAACCCAGCAGACGCTTCTAGGGTGGGCGAGAGACATTTGGGCTCAAATAGCACTAACACGAAAACAATCAAAGACAGGATGCTTTTGTTGAAGGGATAAGGGATAAGACCAGGGGTTTCATTTTGAGGGTCCAGCAGGACAGGGTGGGTGAGGGTTTATAGTTTCACTGCAGTGGCTTTCTGAAAGGCTTGCGGAGATGACTGCAGACATATCACGGATGGGATAAGTCAGCTGCAGAACTACGCAGATGTCAGTTTCTTTGGCGAAAACAAATACCACAACGAAGAACACATGGCATTATAACCGTCCGGGTGGGCGTTACAGTAACCCTCTAGGTTTGGATTCTAAAGGCGCCGGTTCCAGTCCCGTCTGGGACATCTGCACTACTAGCTAAGCATTTCGTGGTTTTCCTCGGCTTCTTTGACAAAATTCCGGCAAACCCTTCTGAATATCTTCCCGGTTCATCACCATTCTAGAGCCATGCTACCATCGAAAGTACATAGTCTGGGATACCAAAAGTGTCAAAAATGAAATTCAAACCAAAAAGCAAAACCTTAGCAGGTGCTATATTAGTACTAATGATGGTCTAGAAGTAAACGCACAGTTACTTAAGCATATGCTAACGTCTCGTCTGCAGAATGCAGGATAGAATCAAAATACACAGGTGGGTAAAAAATCCTTTGAAAATTCGGTAAGCATCAAATATCTGGGAAAGAAAATAGCAAAGTAAAAATTTTCATTTACGAAGACATTAAGAAAAAAATAAATTAATTACGCGACAACATTTAATTCATTATATTGTGTCTGCCCCCTCGTATCAAAAATCGTAAAAATTAAAATACACGACCGTAATTTTACCTGTTGTAAGGTCTCTCTTATTAGGTGAAGAGCGCGGATTACAGGTACTTCAGAACAGGGTGTTGGGACATATGGACAAATGGACCCAAGACGGTGGAAGCGACAGAATTATGAAAACAATTTTATAACGAGGCATTTCCTACACTGTACTCTTCCCAAAAAAATAATAATAAAACGATCAAATCCAGGAAGACACTACAGACTGACCATGTAGCATGCGCAGAATATCCGTAAAATTAATACAAAAGTTTGGTCAGACGGTCTGAAAAAATGAAGATATTTAGAATACCGAAGAATAGATATGGAATTATATAAAAAAATGTATTTTGAAGAATTTTACGTTCATGTGAACGGCAATCGTGACAAATCCTTGTAATAAAACCAATTATATGTACTAGTTTCTCAGATTTATTTTAGATGGGCAGAGGAACTGTCCGAAACATGTAGAGTTTCATTCCAAAATAAATTTGAGAAATTAGTGCATCTAGTTGGTTTCGTTATAAGGATAAGTATTTTAAAGACAGGGGGGGGGGAGGTCTGTGAAGTGAATTAATTTTGCAGAATTTGCGGGGAATTAGCGGGATCTTATGAAATAAAAACCGACTAACTCCATGGAGCAGGGTCCTTCCCGAGATATTAGTATTGCCTCACTTATCCAAGAAAATCCCATCATTTGACGAGGCCCGAAAGTTCATTAGCGTATTCACAAGAGGACGCCACTTGTCCTACCCTAAGCTATGCTAGTCCAGTCCCAGCCTCTCCCTGCCAATTTCTGGACGATCCATTCCAATGTTATCCTCCCAGGCACCCATGCTTCTTCCGAGCCATCTCTTGCCCTCAGAACTCCCCACCCCACACCAAATTTCTCTATGAACTTCTAATGAACAACGAAATAAATCTTCCGTTTTCATAAAAGGCGGGATATTTCCGGTTACCTGAGTGGTCTTTAAATTTTCAAAGGCGGTTCTGCTCCACAGACAAAGTTAATTAGTTGGTTAGTACACTCTGTTCATCCCCCCACAGCCTACCTGTTTTACTGCCCTATCAATAACAGGAGCGTTTTTATTCTGACCCATACGGAACCAAACAGTGTGTGCTTGATACTGTACATTGCGGAGGGAAAGGTAATCCTTGATTTGGCTGAGTCGCCAATCACAAGAGATTTTATTCATTATTTCAGAAGACAAACAGAGGAGAGCCCCCCCCCCCCTGCTACTGCCTAATGCAAAATGTAAAGACTCGAGCGGTGGCAATCGATGAGCCCGTGCGTCCGCCCGTATGGTTGCCATGGGAACGGCGCCGCGGGAATCAGGCGCTATCTGTACAGCAGGCGGAAGAGACATGCAGGCCGAGATATTAGTTTGGTCCACTTCAACAACTGACATATGAATGTTGTGGTTTTGTTCAGGTACTGAAACGATTCAACAATCTAGACACTGACTGCATGAACACGAGGCATGATTAATGTCCTCACATAGTATAAACGAAAATTACTAAGGCAATATTTGTAACACCGTGGAACTGAAGGCGCTACTAATATTTACACACTAAATAATTCAACAGGTTATCATACAGTGAACCCTGGGACTGCTCCTTGCCAATAGCCTGACTTAAAAATGCGAATTTATGAAGCCACATGACCGAAGCTAGGCAACGTTTCAGCACAAGACACACTTACAGAATAATTGTAATATATAATAAAATAAATTCTTTACAGTTACGTCCTGATCCTGCTCGCAAGCCGTCAGCAAACCTGTATGGCATATACCATTGCCGTGTATACAGTGAAAAACTCCTGATGATGGACAGAGGAAGTCAGAAACATGTAGAGTTTTGTTCCGAAAATAAATTTGAGAAATTAGTGCATCTATTTTGTTTTATTATAAGAATTTATCACGTTACACGGTCACCTGAACATCAAATAAGAAAATAAGTCTTAAAATAAATAATGAAGCCCCAAAACACGTGTCGGGAGCTTCCGACACTAAGCAAGTCTGACTCGTGTCGCGCAGGGCTAGCGGGGCCTAGTCTATCCTAAGTGTCATCCCTGTGTAAATGCAGTTCTGTAGTCTACTTCATTTTTCCCCTACAAAAATACAGTATAACATGTTACCTAAGAGCTAAATTCCAGTTTTTACTCACAAATAATTCGGAATCGCTCTTTTCTTGGTGGATCGAGAGGGCGGGTCAGTTATTGTGGCGTCGGGTTGATCGACAGTCGAATGACCGTAGGTTTACCGCAGACCTACATCCAGCGACGGTGCAAGTAAGGATTGAATGTTTCAACATAAATAACGAGTTTCTTCTTCAGAACATCAGTGACTGTTCGCCAAGCTTGGCCACGTTGGAGGAAGGTAGCTGCACAAAAAATATGACCAGTACCGTAGGCTGTAGTTACAGTTTTGTGTACTCCTGATGATGGGTGAGGCTGACACTCGAGAAATGTAGAGTGAACTTTCAGAATAATAAATAGACTGCTTTGTGTTGCATCTCGTTGGACAATTATTAATATAGATCAGAGATGCAAGGAACCATAAACATAAAAAGCCTTATTGAATATTTCATTCCGTTCTGATTAGCTAGGTTAGAGACAGAACACTGTTCCACGTTACAAATTTTTTCAATTATTCTTCCCAACATGACGCAACACAAGACAGGCAATGTACGTATAACTCAACATTGACGCGCGTTCGTGCAACTACTGTTGTAGTGGAAAAGGAATGAGTATTACACAGCCTGCGTGTGTGTATTTGTAGCCTTAGGTGCCCAGTATGCAATGCCCATGCGCCATACTGTCATCTGTGGCCTGCCCGGCTCTACTATATTTTTCCACATTGTCTCACAAAGGGCACAATGTTCGAAAAAAAAAATCTTGAACATCAAAATGTTTGTTTTGATTTCAACTAAAATATCTGTCTGTAACGTCTCATTCTAAAAAGAACTGAGTGAGATGTGATCAAAAATATATATTGGTCTTCATGCAAAGTACCCGTTATTCTTATCCGATTTTAATTAAATTTGAATTTTATCGGCAATACTCAAATATCAAATTTCATATAAATCCGTCCACTGGGAGCCCAGTTGTTCCATACGGACGACAGATGGACATGACGAATAGTCGCTTTTCGCAATTTTGCGAATGCATCTGAACACTAAGAATTGCGAGCGAATATGTGTGTGTGTGTGTGTGCGTGCGTGCGAAATACATGGACACGGAGAAACAGAAAGATGTACACTTGCAAAAAAAAGGTGTTTGCGCTATTTCATTTTCCACACTTATTACAATATACGACGTCTGAACGTTCAAGAACCTTCCATCTGTCCATGTGAGCTCCACAAAACAAGACAATGTAATAACTTATTACTGCAGTTCCCGTTCAGCAAAACCGTTTAGCTTGTCTCGGCCGCGCTACAGCCTTTCCGTCACAGAACTATCGCAGTGTGCAGCACGGAATCAAGACGCAGTGAATGGGAAACTGTTCTGATTTATAGCAGACTGGGGAGCTGTAGTGGAAACGCTTATTTAACGACGCTCGAATTGTTCCATAGTAAAAATTTTTAAAATATCGTCAGCCCGATGCAGCTCGCAGATAATGAATTCCTATGCGAGGAAATCAAATTGACCTTTTTTTTTTAAAAAAAATGTTTAATGGTTCGTGTAGAGGGAAGCCCCTGCGTGCAACAGTTACACATCCGACAAATATTCTGCATATTAGCTTATGATCACTGATTCTTGTACATATTTACACGCATACAAGTTAAGTACACAATCTGCTCAAATCATCTTCTAGATTTGAAAAGCCTAATACTGTCTGACGGAAAGTTCAAACTATGAAGCACCTCATCATTTTTTCCCTGTGCTTAATCCGTCGATGACATTGAGGTTGAAATTCCAACTACTGATCAGAACGGAAAAGGCTTTAAATTTGTAATGCCCTTCAATGTACTGCCTACCGTAGATCACATCGAGACCGGCATCACATGAGGAATTAAAGATTCGTACAGTGTATCGATTCTAGAATTGAAGGGTTAATGAAAACACCATGCCTTCTAGGAATACGGTGGGCTGAGGCACGAGGCGAGTGATCTTTTCAGGTCCTGGCCACTGTGTTTGGGAAAAGAGCAACAAGACCCTAATTGCTAACAGGGTGAACGCAGTGACGTATACAGAAATCTCTGCTCCTACCGGAAACCGATCACTTGGTGGTCGTCCAGGCCGAAGTTTCAGTCCATACACTTAATTATTACAACACCAAATTCATTTCAAATTAAGCTCAGAGCGATTTTTTTCCTTTCTCCTTTCACCTCCTATCCCTTAAATCAAAATATTCTCCTAAAAACCCTGTTTTCAAACACCCTCGTATTATATTTTTCCACTACGGTGAGGGACCAAGTCATGTAAAAATGCACGTATGTCAAAATTGTGATATTTAGTTTGAAACAACGACCTGAAAAAATAAAGGAATTAAGCAGTGTGTCGTAACAAAATTAAAAGCAACGGTAACCCGTGGATATAAATTATAGGGACGTGTTTCTGACACAGCTGTGTGAAGTTCTAATTCACCCAATTTGTTCACTGAAGTTATAATATTACACGTGAGAACAATAGCAACATTTGTGCTTTATGGATGTAATGATCTGTAATAACGCCATTATAACTGCCGAAACAGAACTATTTGTTACAAAACGCAATAATTGAAGTCTGTAGTTTCACAACATCACATCAAGGATCATGGAACGTTCTAAAACACAAAGTTTTTAATCAGCACAAGTGTGCACTTGGCACATTAACTGATATAGCATCATTCAATGTAGGCGTGTTTCACGACCAGCACAGGCTAATAACTGAGCCCGCGGGAGCTTGCCACTGTGACATACAGCTGAGTTCAGCCTTTTGGTCTAGCATCTATTTTAATAATGTTTCACCGAAACCGTATTCTCTAAAGTGACAGCTATCAATGAATTTTTGACAAAATTTGGTATGTCTCTTGTCTCAGCTAACCATATCGCTCCTACTACATTCATCTCATTAACACGATATTATGAAAACGTACGTAACTACAAACATGTGAAGAACTTAATATGCATGAGTAATAACGGCAATGTATAAAACAACGTGCTTAGACAATCATAAGGTAAGAGTTCATTGGTAAAGATAAAGTGATCCCGTTCCAGGCCCGGTGTGGCACAGACGGTGGGTAGAGGTATAGCTCTACTCTTCCATGACCGCGGCACTAGAGGCAGGTGAGTGGTCAGCAGCACGCCCCGGCTGCAATTTACCCCCGGGAAAGACCCGGTACCCATTTTACAGGAGGCTGGGTGGGCCCTAGGGCCGGTCTGGACGGGCGAAAAATCTCGTCCCCACCGGGATTCGAATCCCAGACCGTCCAGCCCGTTGCTCAGTCGCTATACCGACTGAGCTACCTGGCCCACAAGAGTTCACTGAGAGAAACTAATTCAGGTGGAAAGATAATACTAAAATGGTTGCTAGGAAACATGACTGCGTTCTGATTCTAAGTCACTAAGGGTAGAGTCAGATAAGGTGTGTAAACGCGGTAATAAAGTCAGGGTTCTATAAAGGTCGTTTCTAAAGTACTTGTACGTTCTGCTTCATGGATGTATTTAATAGCGCATATAAGGCATGTGGGTGATGGGTTCTGCTGGCGCCAGAACAGCAGTGTCATGTTGTCATCTGTGGTCTGTCCAGCTCTACATTTTTCCACATTATCTCACAAACCTTACGATTTTCGAAAAATTAAAAAAAGCTATTGCAACATAAATCGCGTGTTTTAATTTTCTGTGCTACTTTTTCCGAAAAAGTTCTTATTCTAAGGAGAAATGAGCAAGATATGACCAAAAATGTATATTGGTCTTCATGTATAGTACACTTTATGCTTGTAATATTTTGATAAAACTTCAAAATTCTAGACAGATTTTCGAAAAATACTCAAGTATCAAATTCCACATAACTCCATCCAGTGGTAGCCGAGTTGTTCTATACGGACAGGACAGATATGACGAAGCTATAGTCGATTTTCGCAAATTTACGAATGCGCCTAAGGAACGAGGATGAACTTAAACAACAACAATTTCCATAATAATAGCATAACGTCCTTTTTATAGGCAATTTATTTTTCCGCACGTTGCCAGACGTCTTTGATAAGGGTGAAGTGCTTACACACAGCTGCATTAGGACGGCAGTATAAAGGGTTCGAAATAATGCTCTTTTGTAACTTGCGATCTTAGAGAGGATCGATTAAGCCGTCAATTGATTCAACACCGCACTGATGTGCCCTTGGCTTTAACAATTAAAACATCATGAGACAAAAGCCACTTTGTATTTAACAGCGCTTCCCACACTCCCATACAGAAAACTAAAATATCCACCTTCATGGCGTCTGGAATTCTAAAAAATAGTCTGCGGAAGGACACAGCCTACTTACTTATTTGCTTACTTACTCTATGCAGCACAGTTCTTCTTGAAAAGCTAACTGGTTCTCAGCTAGTCAAGAATTTCCCCGTATTTTATGGAAACCGAAGGTTCATTACCTTGTTTAAAACAGCCCGCCACCTGACCCTATCCTGAGCCAGATCAATCAAATCCATGCCTCGCCATTCCATACCCAGAAGACAGAGTTTAATATTATCCCACCATCTACGCCTGGGTCTTCCAAGTTGTATCTTTCTTACTGGTTTCTCCTCCAAAAACCTGTATAAACCTCTCCTCTCCTCCACACGTGCTACATGCCCCATCCATCTCATTCGTCTTGATTTGATCACCCGAATAATATTCGGTGAGGAGTGCAGATAATTAGGCTTCTCATTATGTAGTTTTTTTCCACCCCCGGACAGAGCATACAAAATGCACAAAGTTACATGGCAGGTTGACTGACTTTAAATTAATTTGACGACAATGCTTCAACTGAAGGTGTAATGTATCGTGCAATGAGACGGGAGGCTAATCACGAACATGTAGGCAAGGATGTAGTACGTGGTGACCACCGCAGCAAATTTGCTTGAAGAGACTGAGAGCGTGATAATCATCACTTACTGTGGTAACCCAGCGAAATTTCGAACTACCTACACCGGCATTTGAGTGTAGAGTATTACAGACAGTGAGACCAACGCGCGTGGTTTGCAGAGAATTGAAGGAAATCATTAGAAGAGTAACGTCGCCTGATTAAGTATTAGGATTGTTTAAGTGTCTGGGATAAAATTTCACATAGAGAGGAAGACACAGCAAGTGTAGTAATAGGAACAGCCGGTCCCAGTGGCCGCGCAGTCAACGGCGTAGGTCAGCGGCCGCTCGCCTGCTGAGATCGTGGGTTCAAATCCCACCGGGGGCATGGATGTTTGTCTGTTGTGAGTGTTATCTGTTGTCAGGTAGTCTCTGCAACGAGCCGATCACTCGTCCAGAGGAGTCCTACCGACTGTGATGCGTCGTTGTGTGTGATCTATAAACCTCAAGAATAAGGAGGCCATGGCCGGCGTTGGGCCTCAACTCCACGGGGGGGGGGGGGGGGAAAAGAGAAAAAAAAAAAAAAAAAGGGGGGGGGGGGGGTGTTTTTTTTTTTTTTGTTTTGGTCGCGGGGCCCCCCGCGGGCCGGGGGGGGGGGGGGGGAAGGGAAAGGGGTTTGGGGGGGGGGGGGGGGGCGTCCCCCT
>Ga0131853_10008731_pt1 | contig 18488 bp, 14 predicted proteins | sample TergutLab28metaG_FD_92764 | JGI IMG/M metagenome (GOLD analysis project Ga0131853, IMG submission 92764) | Labiotermes labralis P1 segment gut microbial communities from Petit-Saut dam, French Guiana - Lab288 P1 (version 2) (version 2) | ecosystem: Host-associated > Arthropoda: Insects >... | reverse complement strand
TACAGTTGGGAGTGGTGGTGGCGCTTAGTTAGTGGGTATAGTTACTGGCACGTGCATTGGCGAGTGGTGGCGGCGCTTAGTTAGTGGGTATAGTTACTGGCACGTACATTGGCGAGTGGTGTTGGCGCTTAGTGAGTGGGTATAGTTACTGGCACGTACATTGGCGAGTGGTGTTGGCGCTTAGTGAGTGGGTATAGTTACTGGCACGTACATTGGCGAATTGTGGCGGCGCTTAGTGAGTGGATATAGTTACTGGCACGGACATTGGCGAGTGGTGGCGGCGCTTAGTGAGTGTGTATATTTACTGACACGTACATTGGCGAGTGGTGGTTGCGCGTATTGAGCGGGTATAGTTACTGGCACGTACATTGGCGTGTGGTGGTGGCGCTTAGTGAGTGGGTATAGTTACTGACACGTACATTGGCGAGTGGTGGTTGCGCTTAGTGAGTGGGTATAGTTACTGGCACGTACAGTTGGGAGTGGCGGTGGCGCTTATTGAGTGGGTATAGTTACTGGCACGTACATTGGCGCATGTGAAGTTACCTAATCTCCCTTTTGTGGAAGGGCTATCACTGGTTACCACTTGGCCACGTGAGCGCTTTGCGAATGTCCTGTACTTCGTAACTCTCTGCAAGTCTTAACAAACCAAGCTGAAGTCCTTGAATAAACTGAATGACAGACAGCCTGCCCAATCACAGCATGGCACAGCACCTTACCGTGTGCACAGGCGGTCGTCACCTTCTGTCCCAGCCTCAGCACAGCACAACCCTTGCAGTGCCGCACATCTCTGCAACTACCTACATTTCAGTGAACAATTTTGAAGTCATTTTGCAGAGATCCAGTAGCATAGCTTAGCCTACTTTTGGTAACTATTGACCTTTAACGTGAAGACACCACGACCATCCGAAACGTCGGCAGGCGCTCTCCCAACGAACATCCTAGAAGACTCAATCAACCTTATTATTGAAAACGTTAGGAGAGAAAAACTATTGTATCGGCATTATGTGTGGCACAATGAGTGGAGTTGTACCTCCGCTCTCCGTATATGTCTTCATGGCATGGACAGGGACAACTGTACCTTTGTTCTTGTACCCTCTGTGAGGGTACAATTCGTGTGTGCATAATGTTTGATTAACTCCTGCTTTCAGGTCTCTGTCGCCTTCCAGCGCCGTGTCCGAGACGCTCAGCGTCGTATCCAGAACAAACTCTTCGCCTCGACCCACCAGTCCCAGTCCCTCCGTCGTCAGTGAGAAAGCAGAGGCCGACCTCCAGGTAGCGGGCCCGCATTTTATCTTACAAATATTGCTGGTCACTTCCTACCACTTTTTCGCCGTAGACGGTAAGCTGACAGAGTGGGCTGCATGAACGGGGTAAACTGGTCAGCAGTTAAGTTGCAACCGATAGCTGTCAGATAAAACAATGGCTGTCTGTTGTTACCATCTGTGTTGTGTTTGGAAGAATCCTGTGTTACTGGCTTGAGTAACGGAGTACTAGTTGTGCCATAACATCGTAATATGAAAGTGTGTAGGCGGAATGGATGTTGGGCTCCATTCGTTCTCATATGTGTCAAAGCAGCCACTTTCAAACCTTCTCCTCTCTTAGTGCATGGCATGACTCTGGCTTCAATCTGATGTGCAGTTGTGATGTGCTGTTGTGATGTGTTGTAAATGTTGGCTGCTCAGTATGTGAATTTGTCACCACGACTTGCTTTTTGTGTAAAGGTGACTTACTTACTCAGGCTTGGCTTATCATGTAACAAGATAGGCAATGTGCATATAGCATAACATTGAGGCGCGTTCGCGTAACCATTGTTGCCGTGGAGAAACAATAATTATATACCCTAATTGTGTGTCTGAATCCGTGGGTATGAAGCATGCAATGCTCATGCGCTGTATTGCATTGCCATCTGTGCCCTGACCGGCTCTTCCACTCTTTTTAATGTTGTTCATACCCGATCAGTTTGTCTCACGTACATTCCACACTTTTCACATTACCTAATAAACGGAACGATTTTCGGGAAAAAAAATTTGTCGAACATAAAATGTCTTTTGATTTTCTGTACAACTTTTGCCCGAAACATTTCTCGTTCTAAGAAGAATTCAGCGAGATATGGTCATAAATGTACATATGTCGGTCTACATGTAAAGTGCCGGTTATTCTTTTCATGTTTTAATGAAACTTGAATTTTCTAGACCGATCTTAGAAAAAATACTCAAATATCAAACTTCCCGAAAATCCGTCCAGTGGGAGCCGAGTTGTTCCGTGCGGATGGACAGACAGACAGACAGACATGGCGAAGCTAATAGTAGCTTTTCGCAATTTTACGAACGCGCCAAGAGAGGGGCCCCTTCTTTTGTTTAAACGGTTTTCTTTGCAGTTTGTGCATAACAAATTGTACAGTACAGAGAAGCGTGTGTGGCGCAATGTATGTAATGTCTGTAGTGCGAAGAGTATTTGATAGATACCCTTGCGTTAAGTTCTAAAAATTAAATTAGTAGTCATCACCCCGTTAAACGCATCTCACTTGTTCCGCTCAGTAACAATCATTTTCAACACAATTCTCGAACACCTTGTTGAATTTTCCCCATCTTGACACTTTCCACAATAATGAGGAACGGGAAATGGCTGTTTGTCAATAGCTGCCAATGCACGATCCCGATTTCAGCCCTGACGGAATTTTTAAATATGTGCCAAATGGGACAAATTGATCAGTATGCTTGGGCATGATGTTGATAATTCATGACAATTCAGCAGCGTAAATAGGCTGCATTTAGTGTAGTGACTTCCCATTTAATCTTCATGGCGTCGGGAGCCGTACTTGATGGACACTCCTCGCGTGCTGTGTCTGACATCCAAGACAATGCACAGAGACACAAAACAGCCTCAGAAGTCTGTCCCTGTCACTCCAACCTTTTCAAAGGAAAGTCGCCGTTGCCCTGATAGCAGCGATTGCAGCAGTTCGGTCAGTGGCCCATACTGCTCAGAAGTATGCGGGTTTCGAGGATTTCCCGTTCTTCCGTCATATGTCACAGCGTCATTTCCTACCGTAGAACCAGTTTTGGCCCTTGAATCATATATGGGAGGTCCCAGGTTCAAATCCTAGATCTTACCAGTAATTCCCATTTGCCCCAGAAAGTGGCTGGGATAGCACATACTAGAAGCAACGATAGTCTGAAGCCGGATTTGAATGCTTGATGCACAGATTGGATGTGTTGGATGTTCAGTGCCGGTATGCATGCAGACAAAACCTGTCCTAACTCCGTTCGACTACAGGCAGGAGCAAGAGATTTGTCGAATGTGTACCGTGGGCTCTTTATCCGGGGGTACAGAGGCAGGGTCCGTGATTTTACTGAACATTTCGCTGCACGCGACCGGATAACAAATATTTTTGCTGCTATTTCCTTGTGTGATCGATGCTTGCTGCTTTTGAACGCAACCAGCATGCAAGGACGCCAGAATTCAGGTTCTTACAGCGGTGTTGCTGAGGTTTCAAGTCTACGTTTTGCGATGCCGTGTGGTTGGGCGAGAGATGCTAGACGTTTCGAAGGTACTACAGTCTTTTGAAACGTCCCACACAGCGTCTCATCCCAGGAGACGTGACTCATTCACGATAAAATAAATGTATCTGCTGGTGCAGTAAGTTATGGTGTACTTTCCTTCACCCCGTCACGCTCGTGTCACAGACTTTACTAGGTTGCGGTGCGTGGTCAACTTCAGGCCCGAGCTGCTTAGCCCCCGAACCAAGAATTGAAGGCTGGGTGGGACTCAGAGCCGGTTTGGACGTTTCCGAGAAGGGAAAAATCTCGTTCGTGTCGGTAGTCTAAACCCGGATCGTGTAGCCAGTAGCGTGCACACTGCGCTGACTACGAACTGAACTCAATAGTCACACTTCAACTTCGGTTAATACCAAACAACAGTAACAACACGTGCATGTTTTGCTGCAGGCACCTCGAGCATAATTTGTACGTAACTTGCTGAACATTTGTAGGAGTGAAAACCAAACCGCACGGCGTCAAATGAAAATAATCCCAGTAGTCACCGGTGTCAGCGAACTGCCCGCGCAGGGAAGAATGATAAACCGTAGTTATTGTAAGGCCATGCACTGTCTGCCTCAGGAAACTGTTCAGCACTGCGAAGCCCACCCAACGTGAGGACACAAAAAGTATTTTGTTAGGCGTCACTTCGACAGCAAATTACTTACTTCTGTCAGTTTGTCAAAGAAATAAGTCGGGAAAAAAAAGTGTTGTTATTTGTAATTTGAGGTGAATGAACCTGAACATTTCGTGCTATAGATGTGGCCGAGCTACATGTGGGCAAGTCTTGAAGGAACGCGTTTGTCTCGCCAGCTGTTTGGGGTAGCAGATAAATACCCCTGCCTCTGCTTGGTTAGATACCGACACTGTCACATCAGAAACTGTCTGTGGTAGGGCAGCAGACGGGCGATACTAATGTGGCTGCGACATCTACTTGTTCTCGGAACAGCAACAGTATAAACAGGGGTTTACTGGAAGAATGTTGTGCGTCCTTACCAGCTGATTGGCAGGTTGAGTGTAAGGCAGATGGCGTTGGGCGGTTGGAAGAGGCGCCGTGAAGCTAACATATCCGCATTTTATGGAGTTGATAGGATATTAATGCCTTATATCCAGGACAAAATAATCAGTGAGTGAGAAGATAATTGTAAGTAAGTGTAAAAGACTTGACCTGCATATGTCATGACTAGTTGTATTGGATTCATTCTTGGAAAACCACTTTTCTTTCGTTTTTAGTGTAATCATGAAGTGAATGTAGTTTGTTGTGTGACATGCTACATTGAAGAATTGCAAAGCAGTTTAAAAACTGGACCGCCCCTTTACACACGCGCGCGCTGTGCGCGCGCGCGCACACACACACACCTACCACACACACACACACACACACACACACACACACAGTTCTAGAAGTAATTAATTAGAGGTTAAAGGAATGTAATGAAAAGGAAACATGAATTCTTCCAAAATCTTCACGTTGTTTTTAGATACAAGTTATTTTAAAATTTCACGATCTTTTATCATGACATTTAATTCCATGGCAGTACATCTAGTGTATATTTTGGGATGTACCACTCTGAGTTCAGGAGTGTCTTGAGGGTGAATTTTGCCTCATTCTGACCAAATTCTCTTAAGGCTTGTTGTCCATTGTAATGGATATACAGTAAATGACTGTAGTTGCTGTAAGTATTTTTTAATGCATTTTTATATAAACTTGTATTTGAAGGCCCGTAGAAACACAACTGTAGCAATGAAGGAGGTAGTATTGCAGGCCATGACCACACTGTGTTTTGCATAAATGTAGATTTAAGTGATCTCTTTTTTTATATATAATTTTGCAGGACAAGCAGGAACGGGAAGAAGAAGAACGTAAACGAAGAATTCAACTGTATGTGTTCATATCACGATGCATTACTTACCCATTCAATGCAAAGCAACCAACAGACATGACGCGACGGCATACCAAAATTACAAAGCAGCAACTGGAAACTATCCAGGGGCGTTTCCAGGTCAGTTAATGTGATCCATGATTTTATTCTGTGATCTAGATCACTTGATGAGGCTAATGTTGGTTACAATCTAAATAAAGTGCCCTTGTAATACATTATTATAAAGTGAATGTGGAAGGTCAACTTGCCATTGAGTCTTTGTGCCCACTATGTGCCAAACTGTTTGTGATATATTGCAGAGCTTCCTGAAGGGTGACACACAGATTATGGCAGATGAGGCTTTCCAAAATGCAGTACAGAGTTACTTTGAAGTTTTTCTTAAATCTGAGAGGGTAATGAAGATGGTGCAGTCAGGCGCCTGTTCTCAACATGATTTCCGAGAAGTGTTCAGAAATAACATTGAAAAGCGTGTTAGGTATGTACAGTGAAGTTCCTTACATTTTAGTGCTGCTATCATCCACATGGTATGTTGTTCTCTGTCTTTTCAATTTATCCTAAGTTTGGATATCATCATTACAGGTTCATGTAATCTAGCTTTCTGTATTTAATATTTTAAGCTTTAATTGTCTTTAATGCTTGAGTGTGATGGCATGATGCAGAAAACAGAAACTGGAGAGAGCATTTCCAAGTAGAATGCCCATATGTCTGTATTTACTGACATACATTTTATGTTTGAAAAAAATAGGCACTGTTTACCGTCTGTAATGCAGCCATTAGAATGCAGTTCTCTTACACTGTGCCACTGTTTTGAAAGATTTGATTCAATGGGCTTCTTTGGGTTTCTGTTGACTTTTTTCACAACCTTTTTGGTAGTGTGCATCAGTGATTGTGTATCATTAAAGCTACACGTCTTGAAGCCTTCGTGGCAACAAAATTCAGTATAATATTCTTGTTCAGATCTTGTTGGATCATTCAGGCTGTAAAAATCCTCAGCAGAAACCTAAGGAAGCTCCTGATGATGAAGCAAATGGCTTAAACTGTGTCAGGCTTGCTGTAAAAAAAAAAAAACATGAATATTGTGGTTATATTAGATGGTGAAGAGTGCTTGTGTATGAGGAGTCTTTAGACTAATTGGCAGTAATTCATATTTAACTAGTATTTAAATCGTGACTTCACTGAACTAGAGACAGTAAATTAATTGATGGTCATTCCCACTACTTTTTGCTGAAGTATTGGTGTCCTTCTTCTGCTCTTCCTCCTCATTCTCCTCTGCTACTACTGCTGCAAATGATAATAATAATAATAATATAGCAACATATAATGATTCTGAAAGAGGGATATGTTTGACATGAAGACAGTTTTGACATACGTCTGTGCTTATGTCAACTGCTGTTGGTGGGAGAGTGCTTGTAATTGCAGTACTGACTAATATAGAATGACTAGTCTGAAAGTTTGTATACTAGTAGTCAAATTCATTTTTACAACCCCCCCCCTCCCCCCATTTTTATGTGTACCTTACAGTAGACTTGAAGCCAAAAAGTTCAATTTGTTTTCTGAAACACTGCATTTCAGACTTCTGACAACATCTCAAAATCCCACGGTGGGAAGCACAGCTCCTACATTAGAGCACTGCCTACTCTGGGTTAAGATTTTGTACAGTTTGAAGTCTTGGATAAGTGATGTTGTGGCATGTGTTATGTGTAATGAGATGGCTGCTGCTGCTTCTGCAGAGCATTAGTGCTGCTGCATTGTCCTCTGTTTGTGTTCTTGCAGATCACTGCCAGAGATTGATGGGCTAAGCAAGGAAACTGTACTGACTTCTTGGATGGCAAAATTTGACTGCATTTTTAAAGGTATACATCAACTCATTCATATTTTCATTATATTTATGGATTTTGATAGGTAGTTAATAATTACCTTTTCGAAGAAAAATATGTTTAATATTGTTTGAAACATGTCAAATTAGTTAAGAAACCTGAAAATCTTTAGGGAGACACCAGTGGCTATCGAAATGACGATTGTTATATGACTTGGGAGAAAATATTTAAGTCTATGTTAAGTATTCTTCCAGCATTCCCCCTGGGTTTTCCTAGTGTGGGCAGAATACATCTTCACTCCAGCTATTGGTTGATTTGCCAATCTGCCATTCTTCTGTTATTTACGTAATGCAATATCACTGTAGTCATTACTGTGAGCACTGTGCATCTTATCTTGAGACCCTGTCCTGGGCCTAGCATGTACCTGATAGACAACATGAAAGGTTAAGTTGTCCTATGCATGTCCTGAAGGCATATAGGGGGAGAAGAGGAATAGCTCCACTCATTCTTAACCTCTGCACAAGTTGGTGATGAGCGGTCAGCTTTGGGCCCCATCCGCTACCCCCAGGAAGAGACCCTCCCTCCCCCAGTTTGTATTGCATTGGAGGATGAATAGGCCCAGGAGCTGATCTTGTCATTCTGGCAAAGGGAAACAGTTTCTTGCTCTGAATCCCAAATTGTCCAGCATGTAGCCTGTAGTCACTATACTGACTGATCTACCCTGGCTTCTCAACATGCAGATAAATTATGAAAATGAGAGTGTGAAGTAATTTTTATTTTCAGATAATTGTCTGTAATTCCACTTCAGAGTCAGTGCCTGTGTCATCTATGTTCATAAATCAAAACTTGTCTAGAGACAGCTGGTGCTGGAACATGGCCAGTTGATGGAGGCTGATTGCATAACAATTTCTGATTACTCCATGTCATCATTCCCTAAAATCATAATTTCCTTAAAAAACCAATTCACTATACATACCGTAACAATTTTGGGACAAATGATTTGAGTCCACTGCCCATGTTTCGGCCCTTGCTTGGCCTTCTTCATGTATGACAATTAATATTGGTGGTAATTACTGGAGTTATAAAAGACAACTGACTGTTCACACCCAAGTACCTTCTGCCTGTGTCAGTAATGTTGTCAGAAATATGTGCAGTGGACTAAATTAGTTGTACCTAATTGATTTTGTTATTTGTATGCATTTGGGTTTTTAATCACATGCAGTCTGTGCCAAGTAAGTACTTGGTGATAAAGAACAATAATTATTTCCTGCAGTTTTATGTGCTTTATCAATTTGGGTCTGTCTGTGTTAATAATCTTTTGCTTTTTTATACATCCACACAGCATGCTACTAATCAAGCCCTTTTGCTTCATTCTCCACGTCAGTTCCATCAGATTGATGCCCATCTCCCCACTTTCTCCAGCCTACTGTCATCAATGTCATAATGGCTTGTTTTCACCAGTATTAATTATCATATGTATCATTTTACTGCTATTAACTTGTTTTTATCAGAGATATGTTGGATATGGGAAGGAGTTTACACTTCCCGACCTTTCCACTACAGCAATATATACTTAGATGACATCTGTTCAGATTGGGAAGTGGCAGCAAGTTTAACTTTTCTAATAACTTCCCAGATCCATTGCGTTGGTAGGCAACAAGAGAAATGAGCCGAAACTTGTTACAAGTGCAGCTGTTACATGTAATTCAGGCACCCAACTAGTTTCAGTATTTCAGTTGAGAATTTACGTTGTATTCGCGCAGATGTTGTGATAAGTCCTCTTCTAGTAGGTGACGAGGACTCGAAGAGGCCGTCCAGGATGCAGCAGCAGTCCCTGAACAGCGAGCTGATCCTCTCCAAGGAACAGCTGTATGATATGTTCCAACAGATTCTTGGAATCAAGAAGTTTGAGCACCAGCTGCTGTTCAATGCCTTGCAGGTGTGTGGACTTCGCTTTAAACATTTTGTTGCAACGTGAGCACATGGTTATGTTACACTGTGCAGACACAAGGGCTGTAGAACTGCAGAACCATTGCCACATATGCCCTCAAACTGCAGTGGTTTCACTCAGGTTTGTTAACCAAGGCTCTTTACATTCAGGTTGCTTGATATAAGATTATGTTTTGTACCGAGAAGAAGAGTGGCTAAAGTAGTCCATTTTCAGTCTACTTTTCTTGACGAAAATAAAATAAATCACCATGGGCACTCTGTGGATGTGTCTGGGTCTGTCTTCCATGTCCAGCATTTTAACCTCTTGACCATGTAGTAGGACATTGGTGTTACAGGACAGCCCAAAACTGCACTTCTTTGAATTTTCTACAGTTAGTAATAATATAGTGGATGTGCAAGATTTTGAGGCAGGAGCAATGCTAACACCACTGCTGAAATTATATATGGTAGGAGGGATTGGAAAGATATGCGCCTTTTGGTGAGGAAGTGTTTCCTTAGTATCTGAAGTAATACATTTTGTGGCAGTAACTACTAACCATTGACACCAGGAGTGTGAGCTCTGGTATGTTTATACAACATGAAAGTTTTTTATGAAATATTGTTTGTAAGTCGATAATTACAAACATGGCAGTGATGCAGAACTTTGAGGTTATGTTCCTTGAAGGTAACTTGTTCAGAGTTTAGTTATGTGTGCTGATGATATTAATGTGTTATTCTCAGACAGTGATGAAAGTTTGCTTCAAACCAAAATTGATAGGGTAGTTGCAGAATTGGAAACCTGCTTTAACAGGAATGACCTCGTAATAAATGCAGGAAAAACAGGAGTAATGTTGTTTCCTAACAGACAAACACATGTTTTAGTGAAACCTTTAGTGACTTGCAACAACACGATCATGGATTACACAGCTGAAATGAAATTTCTTGGCATTCAAATTACAGATACACTAAAATGGCACTCTCATATACAGTTGCTAGCAGGTAAATTGTGTAAGGTAGCTTTTATGATAAAATCTCTTAAGGAGGTTCTGAGTCCGAATTTGATTTGAAACATTTACTTTACAAAATTTCACTCACTTCTCCGGTTTTGTATATTATTTTGCGGGGAGCAGGGGGTGAATTAACTACTAGAATACGTAGAATCCAAAAAGAAGTGATAATACCAAAGGTAGGAGTAAGCTCAAGAACATCTTGCAGACAGCTGTGTTCTAACCCTGGTTTCACTATATATAATGGATGTTATATGTTATATAAGAAAATACCACCAGTTTGTAGATCTAAATTCAAATATCCATGCTTATAATACATGAAGAAAGATGAATATCCACATCCAATCATACAATACTGATTTATGTAAGAGAAGTGTAATAAATATGGGGAGAGAATTATATAACAAACTTCCTAGTTACATAATAGAAATAGATAGTTATAAGACCTTTAAGAAGGAATTGAAATCACTTCTTCTTCTTCTTCTGCATTTCTTTTACTCAATGGAAGAATTTGTAGCTCTGTAACTATGTAACATCATTAGCTCAGTATCTAATTTATAGCTTTATTACACTATAATGTAAATGGTTCTGAAATCATTTGTAGAATTTTATGTTCATTGCTATTGGACTTATCTCACTTCATGTATAATGCTAGAAATTGATGAGTCTACTTATCACATGTGTGATATTTTGGACTAATAAACTAAACGAAACTAAACTTATGTAGTACGTTCTTACTAACACCTTATTATGTAAGTTCTTGAGAAAAATACATTATTGCAACTGTTATACTAACAGTTGTTTATGATTGATCTGTAACAACATGCTTGTGAGTGTCTTAAACATGTCTTAAGAAGTGCTCCATTATGGGTTGTTGCTTAATAACCCAGCAGAACACAGTTCTCAGCTACTTTATGGCAGAATCCTGAAATTATGCCTAAGCATGTCCATCACTTGATGCTGACAGCAGTGTTTTTCCTGTTGCAGCTGGATTCTGCAGATGAACAGGCTGCTGCAATAAGGAGAGAGTTGGATGGCAGGATGCAAAAAGTTTCAGAAATGGAAAAGGTAAAAAACAGGAAGAGCGCAGAGCTGTCATTTCATATACAAGATAGATTTCAATTTCTTAACACGCTTGTAAGCACGTAATTGTAAGAACTGTTTACAGGCATCATCAACAGTAGTCATGCAGTATTACATAATTGAACAGACATGACGGTCCAAAATATATTTTATGCGTGTTCTAAAGCTCAAGAATTTTCAGTTGAGGTAAATTTGTCAACAGTGGAAGGAGTTAATGCAGGTTTGAATACTTTTATATCATGATATGAACTTTAACTGTAGGTAGAAGGTTATTGAATAATTGATACCTGTACAATGTACTCATTTTTTTAAATTTATTGGTTGAGTTCAGATCTGGCATATTTATGTCTTGTGTTTAAATTGAGTATGTATGAATTTTTTTTTTTTATTTCTCAAGTGTTCTGCAACAAATGACAGTAACCAGAGTACAGATACATGTGCAAGCAGAATGTGTGTTAAACTGTATAAATAATTTTATACTGTGATACAGGTGTGCACTGTGTGCTGCAGGTAACTCTGTCATCCAGACATCAGTATTTCTGTGAGCCCCTCTTGTGTTTCTGTTTTGCCCCTTGTCATTTCAAAGGAGATTAAAGTTTTTCAATAACCACATTAATGCTGCAGTTCAGTGGGTGTCACACTGTCCACAGAATGTGCTTCTGTAAATAATGACATGCTGTAGTTTCGGTCATATAATAATGGCGTTATCATCTGATTTTTTTTAACTTTCTCTACAGAATCGGAAGCTGATGCCAAAATTTGTTCTGAAGGAAATGGAATCTCTATATATTGAGGAATTGAAGTCATCCATCAACTTACTGATGGCAAATCTTGAATCTTTACCGGTTTCAAAAGGTTCAATGGATTCCAAGTACGGGCTGCAGAAGTTGAAGAGGTATAACCATAGGTAAGGTTTATTTGTATAAATACTGTCACATGCCTTTTTGTATATGCTGTTTGTGTCAGTGCTGATTTTGTGTGAAATAGTGCGACAACATGTGAAGAATAATTGTTAATGTGAAAGTATATCATAAAAGATGTGTGTCAATACAGAGCGGAGTTGTATTAATATGTGCTTGGCACTTGGTTGAAAAGTTAACAAAACTCACTGAATTGTTGAAACTCAGTCCAGTAGTGACAACTGCATAAATTTATTGTGGAAATCACATTTTTAGGAGCTGTAGGTGCTGTTGGTGTATTCTTGTAAGCTAATGTTCAAATCGAAGGTTGGTTATTTTTTTCTGTTTGTATCTGCAGTAGCGACTTTTTACTTTTTCTGTTGAGAATCAAATAAATGATGCCCATCCCAGAAGTTAATTCAGTTAGAATTCCAACACAGCTACATACATGGTGCCATCTAGTATCATTTCTTCTTACTGGAACAAACTGTAGATTCAAACACAAGACAAAATTTCAGTGACTGTAATATGGCTGCCCATTGATCCTTACCAGCTGCAATAGACAAGATCAGTGTGTAGGCCCACACGTCTGCAACAGACAGATGCATTACAGATTTCATATACATGAACCATTTAAAGCCTATTGGTTACTTTATGTGCCACATTCAAAAATTCTACATGATGCTCACGTTTGGTTTATGTGCTGTGTATGGATCTCAGTAAAAATAGTGACTTTTACCTTATGCAACCTAAACAGATTATTTTGTATAACCGACTGTTGACTGTGTGGTACACACTGAGTTCTTATATAAAACAGACAAGTTTCGTCTCTCAAGGGTTAGTGTAACAGTGGCATGCCACTCCCTTAAGCATAAATTCTGGATGTAAGTAATGCAGTACATACTGATGCCTTAGTTAACAGACAGTTTTATAAATGTGTTCTAATGACAGTAACATAACACCCCTGAACTTGTGTAATGTGAGATTCTCACAGCAGTGTTGGTGAAGAATCAAGCGTTTCAACCATGTACTACGTAGATCAGTATATAGTTATCAGAGTCTTGGATATGGACCCTGAAGATGGAGTCAGCAAGCTTCTCTGAAGCATCGGTAACTGAATACCAATCTTCACGGCTCCACATTTCATATGACTTACATTTTCTCCTCTAAACTTCCTGATGATGGATCACAAATATGTAGACAGGATTTGATAGTCAATTTTCTTTAAGCCAGCTTTGTTCCATTGTATAGTCATATGCACTGTCACTGTGTACAAACTGTACAGACAATAACAGTGCAGTGATCTGTTCATGCAGCAGGTGGTACAGGATTGACAGTTACTGAAGTAATAATTGACCAGCTGTGAGGAGCAGAGGCCTACTGGAGAAGCTGATAACAGTAGTCAGTGCATGTATTTAGACAAATCTGTACCTTGTATGAAAACTGATGATTCATTACCGTTTGCACAGGAATGTACTACCAGTTGCTAAATTAAGAAGATTCAGTCCACACCTTTTCATCATATTCCTTTCAGTTATATTGTATGATAATCCTCTCAATGACAAGTTCTTCCAGATTATTCTGTTCCTTTGATATGTACAAACTAAAATATTGCTTGAATTTTTTGTCTTCTATGCTTGCTACATGCTGTGCTAAGCACAGCCCACTTGATTTTATCACTGTGCTGATATCTTATGAAGAGTATGATTATGAACTTCCTTGTTCAGGTTGGAGAAAACTTACAAAACTATCAGCGTTTGTTCACTTTTGTAATTTGAAACATGAATTTAATTACACTGTTGCCAACAGTTTTGTCCCTTGCACAATCAAGTATGTTGCAATATTGTCCCCTGTGTCTTTGTCATGTTTGGTATACACTAATGAGCTTCCAAACTGACATAAGGTGATCAGACATGATCATCTCATTTTTATTGTACAAGTCCTGTTGTCCTGTTGTGTTAAACTTGGAGTTAGAATGCCTCATGTTGTTTTGAGAAAGCATTTTCAGCGGCTTGAAATGTCTGCAAAACGTTCTGAAAAATCCAATAGAATTATAACCCGATCTTACTGACAGTTCCAAGCTTGAAGTATGTTTTGTTTGATTGGTTACTAGTTTCAATGTGCTGTTTGTAGTGTGTGTGTGTGTGTGTGTGTGTGTGGCCGTTTTGATATGTGTGTTTTTATGGTGAACTTCTTAACATGAGAATAAAAGAAGTTCATGTGTGGGTTTCCCATTTCTCATCCTAAGCTACCACCAACACTCAGTAGATGTTACAGTGACACTTTGTGCACACTTAAAACTGTATTCATAAAAACAAATAATTCTTAAGTTTCCCAGTTATTTTGCCAATGAATGTCAATGTTCATGAATATGATGGTCATATTAAATGTCTGTAGTGTCTGTGCATCCATGGAGTTATTCTTGTAAATGTATCCTTTTCAGACTTTTTGACCCCATCTCTATCATTGTGGTTGGGTTTCAACTGTTTCTTTCCCTGGTGTTCCAAGATAGTTGGAGAAAGTTTATTTCTTATCAACAATTTTTTTTTTTTTACTATGTGTGTTGTTAAATTATGGGGCACACACATTTCAGCACTCTTCATAGCACCACTACTGCTGTTGGTTACACATGTGTTTGGCCACCATTACTATTCTGTTTGGGACATTGCTGTGCTGTGCCGTGCCCACAGTCTGTGTTTTGTGGCATTCATTAGTAAAAGCTAAAATAGTTTATTAGTATTATACCATGAACCATTTAGAGCCGAATAGGAAAACACTGGTCCCATATCACACTAACCGCAGAAATAAACATCTGTACTCATCCTTTCCTTTCCCAGTGGTTGCTTACAAAATCATTCTTGCCACAGCATCCCGATAAGCCAGCACTAACGTGACACCTAAACATCGTTATAAGACTGAAACCTGAACAGCGTCCGATAAAATATGATGAAATTTAAAGTCAGCTCTAAATTTTATAGCACAGAGTCTCCCCTATCGGCTGAAGCTATCAGTAAATCTATAAAATGGAAATTGTAGTGAATGATAATAAATATAAAAATCACCTTCAATGAAGCTTCATGAAAATGGGTGGATTTTCTTTAATCTTGTCGAATGGGTAGATGGGTTCAATCTTAAGCATGTACTTTTTATTTGAAAATGTTAAATTTAAGAATGTATGAAATACAGTGGATAATATCGGCTGGTGCACAAATGGGCACTTAAAGCAAAAAGAGTCCTGGCCAACACTGGCTTTTTTTGGAATTTAAATCTCTCATACTTTAAAGGTTAAAAACCTGTTAAAACTATTATTGACTAGTAATCCCTCAAATATTTATTTGATATGGTCCCAGGTTTTGGATTTGTGATGCTGTGGATGTTGCTAAATGAACACAGAAACATGCGTGCCTCATAATTTTACAACATACCTGTGTGTAAAAGGTTGTTAATAATAAGTGAAGGTTCTCTAATATTTTAAGTCACACAGTATGCAGAACATATAATGCCAAGAAAATGTGGGAACATGAAATAGGAAAAGTAAAATTTATTTACTTTGAACACATTGGTTAGGTTAGGTTAGGTTATGTTAGGTTAGGTTAGGGGAAAATTTAAGGATGTAACGTTACTGGATTCAGAGTTGGAGTTCCCAAAAATTTCTATAATAAATAAATAATAAATTTGAAAGTTGTTTGATGGTGAAGATTTGGTTGAGAATTGCATTTATTATACCATCTAATGTAGTAGGTGATTCACAATGTTTTGAAGGCATATGTACCATCATTCTCACTTCTGCCCTGAGAATGGAGGTAGTCTGTTGCTCTGTAATGATGGTAAACATCTACCTGACTACATGATTACATAATCCAGAAATACACAATCAGAAACTTTGAAGTTTTGTGTAGCCTGTAGAACGAATATCTTTCATCTGTTATTGTTGTGTGTGATAGGATATGTGCCAATTTGTAATGATTATAATAGATTTCATATTTTATGTCTGAGTTTCTCAATATTTGAAGTGACTCAGTCAAGAATGTATAAATGGAAGGTACAAATACTAGTGACACTGCAGACCCAACAACCATCTCCAAGCTGCCAGTCATCACTTGTCCTAATGTAACTCTGCTTATTGTAGATATGGGACCGAAGGTCACGGTGTGTTCTTTTAATTTCATTATCATCAACATCACTGTTGTCAGCATGGTGGAATTTTCTGTAACCCAACAAATGTAGTGCAAGGACTCTGTTACAGTGCAACAGCTGTAGCTGACAAAATGTTAGCTGACAGTTCAGTGAGGCGAGGCAAGCAAGATGGAAGTATAGATGCACATGTGCGTTTTTTAGATGCAGGATTACTCACCTTGTCACTATATACATACATACCTTGTTTCACCAGTAGTTGACATGTGATTCACCTCATATTTCTAACTGCTGATGTTTTAATGTGATGATTAGAGGAATGTCAGACTGTACAAGCTAGATGGGTCACATCACTGTGTTTAATACAGCACAAGGGACAACTTTTAAAAACACACATTTCAGTTCCTGGCAAGAAGCCACGTTCAGTGGAGTGAATTGAAATGCAGCTAGCATATGATATTTGCACTTAATCTGTTGCAGTTTCTGACTGGTACGGAAATGGATGTGTGTTCTGAGATTTGTTTGGTGTGGGGGGGGGGGGGGTGTTGTACATGCTATAAATGTTCCAGTGTTTGTCCATTCAGTATGTTACCTACATAGACTGATGTTTGCTTTTTTTTTTCCATTTGTTTGTATGTTGTATACATTCCATATACATTGCAGTTGTGGGTACATTTTAATGTACTGGTCTTAGTATGAAATGCCACTGAAATTGCCATGTGGCACATGGTTCCAAAAGACTCACTTATCCTGCTATTGACTGAGGTGTTCAGTTCACCTGTGGTCACTGAGAACACATTCTGATGGATACAGTCCACATGGGAAAGATTTGTGCACATTTGGATAGAGCTGTGTGAATCATTACAGGACAGTTGCCCCCTCAAAAATGTTCATTCTAATTGTGTCCACACAATTAGGTGCAGACCAAAGCATCTAAAGGAAGAAGGTCAAATTGCCATAGTTGTCCATTCTTTACAGTCCAGTCTGTCTGTTCCATAAATTTGTTTATTCCAAAACTGAATAGAGTTTAAAAATTATGCTGCCTGTACATAGTGTAATGCTGTACAAATACAGCACTGAGGGTAATTTGGGCACAAAATTTATTTACATTGAAAATACAAAAAACAAATTCCATCTGCATTATTCATAAGTGTGTACAGCTGTTGTTCACACACCAAAAAGTCAGAGTTTGAAGACTTACCTGCAAAGTAAAGTAATTTCTGGGGTTTGTGTGTGTGTGTATGTGTGTGTGTACTAATCATGTGATCAGGCAGTGAACTGAGAAGTGCAGGACAGACAGAAGTTCTTTCTGAAGCATTTACCCTTCCTTGCAGAGGTTGTGGTAACTGTTGAAATGTTCAACCAAAAGTTTTATAAACTGAACCATATAAAATCACGTGGAACTGAAATACATTTTTTTTAACTTATAGGCTCAGTCTTAATCACCTGCAATGCAAATTATTTTATTCAGGAACATGAAGTAGGTGTTAGTGTCTGGCTTCTACAGCATGCAGAATGATAGAGCTGTTGGTGTTTACGTAACATTCGAGACAAAATGTACAGCCCTGTCACTCAGCTAATGTACAGCCCTGTCACTCAGCTAATGTACAGTCCTGTCACTCAGCTAATGTACAGCCCTGTCACTCAGCTAATGTACACCCCCGTCACTCAGCTAATGTACAACCCTGTCACTCAGCTAATGTTCAGCCCTGTCACTCAGCTAATGTACAGTCCTGTCACTCAGCTAATGTACAGCCCTGTCACTCATCTAATGTACAGCCCTGTCACTCAGCTACTGTACAGCCCTGTCACTCAGCTAATGTACAGCCCTGTCACTCAGTTAATGTACAGCCCTGTCTCTCAGCTATTGTACAGCGCTGTCACTCAGTTAATGTACAGCCCTGTCACTCAGCTGATGTACAGCCTTGTCACTCAGCTAATGTACAGCCCTGTCACTCAGCTAATGTACAGTTCTGTCACTCAGCTAATGTACAGCCCTGTCACTCAGTTAATGTACAGCCCTGTCACTCAGTTAATGTACAGCCCTGTCACTCAGTTAATGTACAGCCCTGTCACTCATCTAATGTACAGCCCTGTCACTCAGCTAATGTACAGCCCTGTCACTCAGCTAATGTACAGCCCTGTCACTCAGTTAATGTACAGCCCTGTCACTCAGCTAATCTTGCAACTGTTCAGGAGATGT
>Ga0131853_10008730_pt1 | contig 18488 bp, 9 predicted proteins | sample TergutLab28metaG_FD_92764 | JGI IMG/M metagenome (GOLD analysis project Ga0131853, IMG submission 92764) | Labiotermes labralis P1 segment gut microbial communities from Petit-Saut dam, French Guiana - Lab288 P1 (version 2) (version 2) | ecosystem: Host-associated > Arthropoda: Insects >... | reverse complement strand
GGCAGGGTTGAGGAAAAAAAAAAGGGGAGGGGGGGGAAAAGGGAGCAAAAAAAAACACGCCCCCCCCCCCCCCCACCCCACGGAACAGACAAAAAAAGAACCCCCTTCTCCCCCCCCCCCCCCCCCCCCCCAAGAAAAAAATTCTCAGACGGCCAAAGAGGAAAAGTTAAACATTGGTTTAGCCCACATCAATGACATTACTGAATGTTTGGTTTACATTAAAGCGTGTGCTCGAAGGATTCTGTGTCAGCTTATGCCCAAAATAAAGACAGCAAGAATAGAAGCATGTCAGCAAATACTCTCTTGCTACGAAAGTGAGATTACTGATTTTCTGTACTGCACTGTTATACGGGACAAGAGCTGGGTGCAACACTATAACCTGGAACTGAAAAGCCAGTCACTTCATCACCCCACTTCTCCCAGAAAGAAAAAAATCCAAGACTCTGCCTTATGCTGGAAAATGCATGCTCCCAGTTTTCTGGTACTTAAACGCATCATACACCAGGAGCACATGGTCAAAGGTACAAAAATAAACTCTTAATCTTACGTGACGGCCCAACAGAGGCTGAAAAAACAAATACAGCCTGTTCACTGGGGAAAGAAGCCTACACCTCCTCAACATGATAATATCTGACCCCACAGTAGTGTTGCCACTTCAGTGGCAATAGCATCAGATCTACGACCGTGACATGCCCTCCCTACAGCCTGGATTTTGCGCTAGCTGACATCCCGTTGTTCGGAGCTCTCAAGAAACATCTCAAAGGCAAATGTGTCACATGTGATGAAGTTCAAGCTGCTGTGGTAAAATGGTTTCAAGAACGGCCTGACTAATTCCACACTGATGGGTTCAAAAAACCTGTTTCAGTGCTCACAGCATTGTACTGAACAAGATGGAGACTATGTGGGCAGGTGAGGTATAAAACAAAGTAGACAATCTAAGCTCTATTTGATGCTTTGTTTCATTTCCATATCTTATCTGGGTGTAACAATACATATATGGAGGCAATACTTTCAGAAAGCCCCTTGCACTTGTTACACTTTAACCCTTCAATGAAGATGAGGTTCAAATACTGCCTAGGACAAGGGGGTCTTAAATTCATAGTTCCCTTAACATTACAGTGCAACGAGGCCAGCAGCATATGAAGATTTCAAGGTCCATAGAGTGCACTGAGGCCAAAACTTCAGGGTTAAACACAAGAACAACATGTCCTGTCCATACTGAAGTATCACATAAGTTACAAATATATAAGATGCAGGACTAAACATCACAGATATCATGAATGCAAAAAAAAAGGATCTACTTACCTGTTTCCAGTTTGGTCTGCTCAGCCATGTGAGCAATGATATTGTCAAAAGCTTGAGATGCAACAGGTCCCCACCTCTCTCTCCATACCAGCTCATCTAGAAACTGCTGAATGATCTGCCTGCTCAGCAGAGACAGTGTATTCTGAAAGACAGTACTTTATTCCAGGTACAGTATATACATATCATATTAGAATGAATCCAAACATAATCTCAAATCTCATATAAGCTTTTAAACAAATAAAAAAGGGGGGGTGAATGAAAATGTATATTATCCTTCTCATGTCATCTGATAGCATCAATATCAATGACAACCTGTCTATTTTGCATAAGCCTTAATTAGTTTCATGCTCAACCAAACTCCTAACTGGTTGAGCCCACTCAACAACTTCTCCTGTGGCATAACACAGCCTCATACAAACCACATGCAGTTTAGACAAAAAGCTAGTATCAAACATAAGCATTGCCTGCATATAAGTTAATACAACACTTATTTACAGCTCTCTATTAAATGAGTTAACCCAATATTATGGTTATTTATGTACTTTATTAATAGGATAAAATGAAACACATAAAGGAATCAAGATACGGTCTGCTAAAGGTAACTGATGATGATGATTTACAATCAGTATGTAAGTCCAGAACTGTCAGCAAAAGTAAAATATACAACACAAAGTTGCAAAAAATTCTGATGTACAGGTGTGGTCCATGGTTCATGATTAGAAAGGATGAAGAGATGTTAAATAAATGGGACAGGAACATTTTCAAGGTGTATGGACCAATATTGACACAAGGGGCATTTGGAATCAGATATAATTAAGAACTGAGGTATTATACAAAACACCCTGTTCTGGTCCTGGACATTCAACAGAAAACACTGGTGTAACTGGAGCATGTGACTGGAATGAATAAATAATGGATGGTAATAGTAAACTAGATAGAAGAGGGAATACGTGGGCCGAGATGGCTAACAGATGTAAACACAGTTATTAATGCCAGAAGATTAGAGTGTGAAGCGCCAAGGTCAGATGGCTAGCAGGTTCAAATAAAGGTTTATAGGAGCTGAGGGGAAACATAGAGGAACAAGAAAGAACAAAGGTGAATAAGCAGCCAGCATAAAGTATGTTCAGACTCTTAAGTCAGTATAGCCAAGAAGAACTGTGGTCAGAAATTAGCAGTCTATGCTTCCATGAACTGAAGCCACATCACATACTTGTAATATTGCAGGTCCTGCACTGCTGTTAAGTTTAAATCAATGCACAGTTTATCAATTGAGTTACACCACCATCAACTGAATAATAACACACAACGAGAAAGAACATCTGTGTCTACGCAGGCAATTTGAGGCCCAAAAAGGGAGAAATTTCTGCTACCTGCTATTTTGAGAACTATGGCAAAGTAAGTTCCATAACGACACAGTTCAAACTGCAGAACTCCCACTGACATTCCCCTGATGACAGAATGGCTGGATTGACTGTCTGGTTGCTAAGAAAAAATTGCAGGACTCACTATCAGGTTTCAGTAATTCCTATTAAATGCAATGATTATGAAAGAGGACATAGCACAATTGACCTACCAATTTAAAAAAAATGTCCAGGAATGTCATGATCAAACACATTCACGAGCAGGAAATGCCTCAACCCATTTCTTGACCAAACACATAAACAGACAAGATACATCTAAACAAATCTGTTAATCCAAGAAACAAACTAACAAACAAACCAATAAACACAAACACAAATATGACACTTATCAATAAATTTATCAACTGAACATGCACATATAAGATACATCTAAGTGAACTGGATGATCAAACACCAACACAAATAACAAAGGGTTCAACAAATTTCTTCACCAAATGTGTACAAGATACATCTCAACAAATTTCTTGATCAAACACCCACATATCTCAACATATTTCTGATTGAACTGAAGGTGGGTAAACTTTTACTTCAAAATTCCATGCAAAGCAAAAAGCGTAACATACACTCTATACAGTATCTCACCATACTTAGAACAGAGCACAACACACCTGAAACATACGTGGCACAATGCGTCGCAGGTAATCCATAACATTTTGATTACTGTACTTGTTCTGTGGGGTAGGTGCATCACCGATAGACACTTGGTACACAGAACTGAAGCCCATATTGTGCAAGGTACCCTTATCCACAGTGAAGTCTGTCAGGATGATGCTGTCCTTGTCCACCCACTGTTCTAGTGGCTCCAAGATCTTCACAAACCGTCGCTTGTAGTTGCGTTCCCCCTCCTGCTTCCAAAGGGCAAATAGAACATTTGTCAGCATACACAGGAAGATCATATATATTCTGAACCAAAGGGTGTAATGATCTAATGATCCTAAAAACAAGTTTTGTAACATTGAAATAAACACAGTACATCTATCCAATAAGAATCCTACTTTATACAGTAGATTGATATGCTATCAATTCTTCCTGTTACCCTCATATCTTCAATTACAATCCAATCTACATGTCATGGGAGATCTTAAATTCAAGTGTCCAAAACAAATAATACCAAAATAATGAATTTGTTTTAGAAAATGTTGAGCATTAAAAAAGTCTTAATATAGAGTGAGATACTGTTTCTATGCAGTATGGTATAGAATACAGCAGACTTAAAAATAACCATTAAGACAGAGGCAAAGGTATCCAATTTCCTCAATGCACTGAGTGATCTAAGTACTTAAAAATCTTCCCATACAACACAATCATTTTAGCACAAAGGAGGTTACCTTCCCTGTGAGAATAAATACTGCAGGGCAGGTGGTGTTATCAGTTGCTATGCAGCAACAATGTTGTTTGCTCTTTGATACACAGTCTGGCAATATAACAATCTCTGTGTATAAGGTGAAGACTGAACCTGATGGCCCCTACACCATAATCATATGTAACAATAAAATCCTTAAAATAGGCTTAGGTCAGGTAGGACCACACATGGCTCATTCATCATTTCTGAAAGTAACTGTTACGGTATTACCTGAAGTGGCTCCACAGCTCTGAGTCTGATAAGTTTACTCTCTGGATCCATGACACCCAGGACTTCCACTTTCACTTGTCGCATGTTGCCATCCTGTGACGTGGTTCCTAGGCTAATTACTCCTACCTGAACCAATTAAATACACACTACAGTATTACACTCATGTGAACAAATACACTCAAAAAGTTCACATCCTACCAACATGTTCATTCAATGCACAAGTTCAAGATTCGTATTGTATTAATTCTCAGAAGGTATATGATAGAAACTTATTCATGGTACTAACTGCAGGCCTCCCTCAACCTGTAGCTCATGCATATGTTGCCTAAAGAGACATATGAAATGAAAAAAAGTCTTTTAACCCTTTCCCTGGCAAAGCTGGGACAGGACACAGAAGCAATTGTGCTAAATTATGTGTTGCTAAGTCAATGAGTGAAATTATGCTAAAATAGCAAGACCCTAATCTATGTTGTGAACTGAATTCTTTTAATCTATGACTCTTATTTACTGGTACATTTCTATTGTATATGTATAGAAAAATACAGAGTCAGAGTTATATATACACATGTCCTTACACATTTTGTGTACAGAAATTCATGTTGCTCACATTGTGCACAAATTTTGTCAAAACTGCCTGCACCACATAAAAGGTTGATCAGGTCTCCTCTACTAGTAACCAAGCTATGTTCCCATTCACATGAAATTGAATGATAGCAGATCCATCCAAACCAACAGAAAAAATAAAGACGAGAGAATTTTCCAAATTTTACATTTCTTTAGCAACCTCATACACAATCCACCAGTAATACCCTTCCTATTTCAATTTGTGGTATAAAAAAGCTCCTTTACAAGACAATCTACAGAAAGCACAATGCAATACAGGTTCCCCAAAGTCTGACAATGACTACATGTCACGAACTTCATGTTTGACATTGTTTACTGCTGAGATATATTTTATACATGCAAGATTTCAAGAGTGCATGTTACAAGATAGAGATATAAAGTGATGGTGATAACAAGTGAAATAATTCTAATGATAAGGAGAGAGAACTATAATACAGCATTACGCACCTCTACTCTTTTTTTGAGTCCGCCCATCTTCTCGTACTTCTCATGAATTGCTGCCGTGCAAACGCTGCGCATGTTAGTAAAGAAGTTCTTCACATAAAAGTTGTCTACTTTCACCCACTGTACCACATTCTGTACATTAGTTTGACACGCCCAGTGATATATAAGTTTCAGGAGTACTGTTGGTGGGTGTGGTGCCCCCTCAAAAATTGATCCACTGAACACCTATAAAAAGACAATTAAACTTTTTCCATCAGACAAACAAAATTACCTTTGGGTCAAGTTTCATTTCTATGATATTTTAAACCCAGTGGTCTCTGAATACCTATTTCTGACAATGAAGGACACATAATGGTGAACACCATTTACTTCAGATATGATGATGGTAAGCCTGTAACTCTAGGGGGCTTAAAATTAATGCAGGTTCAAAACCTCAGTCAAGGGCACATGCAAAAAGTTCTGACTTTTAAAGAGGAACCAGGCAAACACAGAACTCTGCACTTACTGTAACTGGTCAGTTACTTCTGCATGGGAAGCTTTGCTTAGATCACCAGCTGGGCCAAGGATCTGATTCAGAGAATATACAATAATATCTCTACTACTAGTTCAGAAGAGCCAGAACACTGACCGACACAAATCGCTGAGGACAGCATTCACTGATCCAGACATATCCCCCACTGTAAGGGAACTTGCTAACATCTGAATACATGCCAAGCTTCAGTGTGATGGGCGTAACATTGTCAGGCATGACATGTGTGGTACAGTACTGCTCGCTGCGCACCAGACCTTGCTGTATCAGCCACTCGGTAAACTTGGTGGGTGTAAACATCAGCACACTCTTTACTTTCGAATCTGAAACACATAGCTCATTATTCAGGGACTGAATGGATGCAAATTATATGCAAAATACAGACAGGTACCTACGTTTAGGAGAAATGTGATGCCTTCATCTTCAGGGTAGGAAAAACATTACCTACCTACCAGAGTGTATGTCATATCCCAGAAGACAGTAATCTTGACATTCATAATGATCAGCTCAAAATCCATCTCATACAAGAATGTCTCATGGCTGCTGATATAGCAAACCAAGTTATACTGATCAATTTCTTTGACTACAACTGGTGTCCATCACAAGGTCAGTCTATTCAGCATTCCTAATTGCAAATACAGACAAGTTTTCATGATGCACCACGAATGGCCACAACAGTAGGTATCCAGCATGTGTTACATTCACCGTAACTATATATATCTATCCCATCAGCCCTGTTTCCATGATAATTCATAGATGAACACAGTATTCCACAAGTGAGACAAACTGGCATCTGCATTACAAAGCAGAAACAACTGTTCTAAGAGGCAGTAACATACTACAGTGTTATCAAATTTACTGCTTCACCACCAAATGTCATGTAACCCCCCCCCCCCCAAAAAAAAAACCTGTTTCAATTCACATGTAAAACTAGAAAATGCAACATTCACATTCACCAGCAATGAGCATTTAGAATGTGATCTTCCAGGATGTGACACCATGCAGTGTCATGGGTGGTTACCAACCTTGCAAGGGAAGATACTGCTTCCAACTTGAAGACAAGTGGAATAAGAATGCAGTTGGTTTCTTAGAAATGTTCATAAACACTCATGCCACTACATGGTGATGTAACTCCAAAGACCACAGTCTAAGCAACTATGAAGACCAGCCTTCCATTAAGCTGTATCACACATCTTGGTAAACAGCCAAAACAATTTTTTTTTTGCGTGGAAAAATGAAATTCCAGTTACTGACCTGACTCAGTAATAAGATGAAAAAATGTCTAAAGCATTTTGTGACAGAACTTTTTCAAATAAAACACAAATGAAGAAAAGAACCTACAAATTATTTGAAGATATTTGAAACTGTGGCAACATCACTGGTGTTTAAGACATAGCCCTGATATCCGAGTTGTTACACTATGGTGCATTTTCAGAATCAAAAATCTGGAAAGGAAAATGTATCATACCAAACACTGGTTTGGGGCAATTCTACATTAAGATGTGGAGAAGGTAAAACTGTTCGTGTATCATTCAGATGCAAAATGGAATGGAAAAACTGAAACATGTATTAAAACTGAAGACTTTTTGGGGGGTTACTTTTCACATGAGACAAAGATCTTGCTTATTCACAAAACAATTACACCACAATCACACATTAAGAGTTACTGAACACTTTTCAACCATGACACACAGTTACATTCACACACACACACACATATACATATATCCTATAACCATCACAGCATTTAGTAGCACAGTCCTTTGGGATGCGTATCACGTTGCTATTTAAGAAGATATGTAAGTCAAAAACACAGCATCTCACAAGCATTAAAACTAGAAGAATATAAGTTAAATTTTGTAAACCACAATTCAAACTGCACCATGGCAAATTAACTACCTACTTAATCCACTGCCACATCATTGTTGTACCATATCAACAAAACACATCAGTTTACATGACCACTATATAATTCAATTAAAAATGCTTTGTTGGCCTGAGATTTTATCTTCCCATATTAATCTATTTGACAGATGCACCAATGTAAAAATTACAGTTTTCTATAATCTGCCACATTTCAACAATTTAAATACTTTGGTTCTAACCAAAAAAGGAAGCTTGTTCCCATAATTATACTAGAAATGTGAAAATGACTTTCATTTAATATGCCCCTCACAGCTTTTGGAATTTCTTCCAACCCAAAACTGAGCTATAAACCATTTGATTCAGTACCTGAACATGTAACTGCTTAAAATGTCTGCACACTGCAATCAATGTTATGGATTTAAGGAACTATCATACAGAATAATTTTCGTACAAAATAAATGCAGTCCTATGAATTGTTTATTTATATAAAACATTCTTCATAACAAACTATCATAAAACTACCTACAGCACAGATGGGAAGACATTACTGAATAGCAATATAAATGAAATAAAACTACTGCACATAGAACTATAAAACTACATGCAATATGGTATCGCTGTCTGGGCTGTATTACAATACTTGGTACACATTTCCAAATTACTACTCTCATATTCCAGACCAAATCTTATAAACTGAGGAAAAAACACATGCTACTTGTATATCGGGGGGAAATACAAGACATCCAACTCCAACAAGTTTATGCCTGGTATGTGTTTATACCACATCAGCATTCCATTTTCACCATCACTGACAATTCAAATATTCTGGCCACCATAACACTCTACCGACAAGGGCAATATGTTGTATCCTAGGGCTCCTGCACACTTTCTCACCATGGTAATCACAATCCCATGTGTTGTACTTGCTTCTTACATTAAAACTGCCATCAGGGCTTGCCATTGGCTGATGGCAACATTAAGCATCCTACTGACTTGGGTACAATAGGAGTTTTGAATGGGACATCACAGAAAGAAACATATGAAGAATACTGTTACCAAACATCTTATAGGTATATTAAGCATTTCTGTAAGAAGAGGCACACAATAAGTCAGTTTTATGCTAAAATAGTTACCCCTATAAAGTTACACAGCTCATGTAGCAAGTTATATGGTACTTTCAAAAGCAGAAAGACACCATAATTATGGAAATAACACCATAAAACAAATAAATTGCAAAGTCCCTCATAAGTCAAATACAAAGAATAACTAAAGCACTCTTTACTACAATCCCTCCACAGTACATATCCTTCAACAGAACGAGTAAACTGCCACCTTGCACTATTGTGTACTGTTTAGTCACAAGAGCCAAAGAATGAGAGTGACACGTTAAAATAACATGGCTTTTCACATTATAAACCTTCTTAGTCTCCACAAATATTTCACAATTTTTATATATGGATACAAACAATTTCAATTTTGTTTCATAAAATTATCAACTACACATCATTAATACATACACAACTTTGAAATATGTTTTAATTTAAAGAGATAAAGCAAAGTTCCCTGACTTACATGCAATAGTGAAACTGCACACAAAAATACATCAAATCTAACAAAGACTCAGCCTTCTGCCTCCTGCCATATAAAGAATCTCTATAAGAAATAAAAAATGCACATATTCTAATATGCCGGTTACCACTAAATCCATGATAGCATGACACGGTATGGCACTGAATAAAATGTATCCAACCCTTCTGCACACCCAATGCAATAGACAGTAGTAAAATTAAATGTCTCCTGCCACATTTTGTATAACAAATAGCATATGCTGTCTCTCTGGTGCCTCCAGGTACAGTCTGTGTTGATTTTTCTGATTTTCATACCACTCTACAAGAATACCGGACGATTTTCTGCAGTGGGGACACCCAAAGGACAGATTCTGATATTTCTACTGTGAGTGATGATTAGAAGAGGGGAACCCCAGTTCAATGAAAGTTCCACACCAAATGGGGACGGTTTCCGTCACCAGACTCATGAACTACTACCCTTTGAATAGGCAAATGTTTTAACGTGTGGTAAAAAAAATTCACACAGATATATGATTATGGATAAAACTAAAAACCCTCCCAATAACTGGTCAGCATCTTACCCCAAAGGAAACCAGGTTGTATCTATGAGTACAGAGCACATTAAAATGATGGTATCATGACTGGGTAAATTGAAATAGTGTAGCAAATGGTTAATGTCCTATAAGTGAAGCACCCATTAATGCTCTGTAAGAAGGCAATACAATGACAAGTGTTTCAAACAACAACATCAACCAGCAGGACCCTCAACTCAGGTACAAAGCTGAATGGAAATTCAAAATATATCCCACTAAAATGGCAAACAATCTTAATAAGTTCAAGATGGGAAAGCTTCATCATTGGTTTGTTCCCAACCGTGCTATATCGTCACTCTTCTCCAAATTACCATGTGCCACTCCCTTTATCTTTGTCTCCTACTACCACAATTTTCAAGGTACAGAAAACTCCCGCCATGGAAGCCTGCAGCAGTAATATCCATTCCTCGAATTCCATGACAATGAATTATCGTAATATCCTACACCCATTTACTTTGATCGCCGTTTCCCCAACTTCGTTTTCTTTTTTGAGTACACAGCTTGTTGTTCAGCGGAAATCTTGACCTCCTTTTGTTGCCTTCCTTCCTCCATTTCCAGTCTTTCTGTTTGTCCATCTGATTCTGAAATGTGTTTCTGGAGTTTTCGTTTGGTAGCCTTTAGAGCCTCTTTTTCTCTGGTCTGTCTCCTTTCCTGCCATCCTGCCTCCTTTTCAAAACGTACAGTCTGATGTCCAACTAGTTCCACAACATATCTTGCATGTTTCACTTCTCTTTTATTTACAGAATGCGAAGACTGACATTCAGCCTTTTTTATGGCACTATCCTGTGGTTCCTTCACCTGTTCCAATCGCAAACGCAGAAGTCTTGGCTCCTCTGTTTCTATGACACTTCTTTTCCTCTTCCTTTTCTTTCTGCCTGCATTTGCTTTTGCATGGGATGATTGATTTGCTTCAGTCAACTTCAACATATTTCTTGACATGATTGCTTCTTTATGTCCACGTTTGCCCCTGGCACCACGCCTTCCTGCAATCAAAAGGGATATGTTCATGGACTCAGCACGGAATGTTGACGTGCTCTGCATAGCTGTCCATTCCACACGCTCTCTCTCCTGTAAAGTTTATTCTGCATTTCTTGTACAAAATGGTGTATTCACACTCCAAGCCAATCACATAATTTCATCCAATTAAAATGCTGCAACCCAAAGCGACGTCAATTCCGGGAAAACATGAAGGCACACTTTCCTTACAATCTTTCCACATGGCCTCTAAGTTTTCTGTCACTTCTCTTCTTAGCAACAGTCTTTTCTACTTAACAGCATATATACATACATACATACATATATATATATATATATATATATGAAGCTTCTGAAAATAGTTCCCATCATTTACAATTTAAAACAAAATCTCCTACATCAATTTTCACTTCTGCACGAAGGCAGCTAGAATAGCTTGGGCAGCAGTGACTAGGAACGGGCTAGACTAATGAGCACAACAGAATTTGATTATCCCTGAAGATAAGGACTGCTGTCTTCTCCACAGCTGTCAGACCAGCTACGCAACCCTCCCAGCTTCTGTCCAACAAACAAGGAAGGCCCTTCCTAAAGGGAAGGATGGTGAAGGTAGCCACTTACTTCCATATTCTGATACCTTCATGGTATTGTGCTTAATTCAGTACAAAAAAATTTGAAAAATGTTTTGCATGTTACCCAGCACCAGAGGTTCCATATGTATCAGAAATGTGAATATTGCACAGCTCTATTCAAACATGTAGTGATGCAAAAATGTTGATGACTGCATAATTTAAACGTACACCTAACTCATATCTACACTATACTGGCTATGCAGCACACACAAGAAGCGATGCACTCAAAACCTGTTCCTTAGCAAAAGGCTTCAGAACTCACAACTGCCTATCTCCTATGACCAATAAAGTACCATCACATCTCTAGTGCAGACTACATTAGTCACATGCATTCAGCCTTAGAAATACAGCATGAAGATTTTCTAATTTTTGAAGTAACCAAACAGTAAATAACTAACCTCTTCAATCAGTAAAAAGGCACAGCAGTGTTTAACACACTGAGGATGAAAAATGCCATTTGATTTACACACCCATGTCCCACCAGAAAATTAATAGCATATGTTTTCTCAAAAATGGTAAGGCTACAGGAAATATGAGTTTGCACCCTAATATTTTCAGGATTTTAGAGCTACTCTGGAGAACAACTAAACTTTAAAAACATGTTACAGCATTTGCAACTTCTTATTTCACCTGTTAAAGTTTAGGAAGACATTTAAAAAAAAAAGTTAACCCGTCTTTTATGCAGCAATTACGCTATTACATGAGAAATCAATGACATATCACTCTTGACTTAAAGGCATGGACAGTCGAATTTCCACTGCTGCCATTAATCTTCAAATGTGTTGAGGGCACTCACGTATGAACTGCACGGTCTGACCAGTCAACACAACATTTCTTCTATTTACATATTTTGCTAATTAAAAAAGTAAGAAATGGAGAATCATGTTAAAGAGCAAGGATTCTCAACATGCTCTTCAAAAATACAAAATATAACCCCACATGTTACAATTTCTCTAAGCTACAGCCTTAGTATGTGTCTATATGCATATACTTTTCCCTTCTGTCTCATATGCCTGTAGATATACAGTGTTTTCTACCTCAACCAAAGCTGTCTTAACCACTTCTGACACAAATGCAATTTTATCATTAAAAGCAGCTATAGTAATGCATTATATCCTTAAAGGTACTTCCAGCATTCTGCTTGCTACCTATCCTTACCTAGTGCAATATGCTTTCCAGTTCCTCTCATCTGCTTTTTGCCCTGTTATCTGTTGTCACCGCGCATGCTGCTACAACTTCCAATCCCGTAATTATTCCTGCTTTCTTCATCCCACAATTCCACCTGCTTGCATTCCAGCTCTTCCTGCCCTACTTTACTGTCTGTAATTATCTCCCTTTGCAGGCACACTTTTTACAATTTCGCCCAACACTTCTCCTTCTTAACTGCAGTGTTTCTGCTTATGTTTCAAGCACTACTTGTTTCTGAAATGGCATGACAGCAGCACATACCAGCAGTTTTCATGTACATTCAATGTCATCAGAGATGCAGTACTTCTGTGTTCAATAATCTACAATACTGTTGCATATGGAGTTACTGAGGTCCCATACTGATGAAAATCAAAGCACTGTGACAACTACAGATCAAGTACACTACCAACACACAAGTCTCACTAAATCTTCCTTTCATAATGAAGGGCAGAAGCACAACAAAGTACCTGGTTCTTCCCCAGCAAAGGTGCTAGAAACACCTATGCTCAAGCATGATAATCTGTTAGAAAACACAGGCAACAGAATCACAGGTGAACCAACCATACTCTTCTCAAACCAAACCAGCGATTACATTAGACTAGAAATTATATATTTTTAATAAACCATTCCACTATGGTGGGACACACGGTGGTGCAGTTGGGGGCGGCACTGTGCTACAAGCTGGAAGGCTGCATGTTTGATTCCTGATGGTGTCATTGGCATTTTTCATTAACATAATCTGGCCACACTATGGTCCTGGGGTCAACTCAGCCTCTAACAGAAATGGGTACCAGGAATATTTCCTCGGAGGTAAAGGCAACCGATGCATAGGGCTGGCAACCTTACCACCTGCATGTGCTGTCTTGAAATCTGGAAGCCTTAACTTCCTGGCATCCTCAGGGCCTGTCCAGGCATGTACAGGGATTTCTATACCCAACCCACTATGGTATAGTACACTGGTGCCAATAAAACAGTGTCATCCTGGCTTTACCAGAACTTGGGCCATCCACTTTCTGCAAAACTGTCTCCAATCCTAGCTACTATGAATATTTCCAAGTAAAAAGTTAACATGTCTCATTATAATGCCAAGAAATACAGGATGAAGAGAAGTTACTGTGCACCTGAAAGACTTGTAGCAAACCCGTACCTTCACTGTGCTAGAAGTAAGAAAACCCACACACATACTGTAGATGGTGTATATCATTTATGTCAAGTGGTCCTAAAACCCTACAATTTTTACCCTAGTATTGTCCAATAATCACTGATTGGTTGGATGCATGCAAGTGTAGTGAAAATGGTGTTGTAAATTATGTCACACACATATTAGGTAAACCTGTTTCATTCTTAAGGTGTATATATGGAAGAGGCTGAACAGAAATTTGTGACAGTGTATTCTGAATGTGACATATCACACTGTGTGACCGACTGAAAAGTTCAGAGAAACTACATCAGTCGCAGATGTGCCACAGCGTGGGTATGGCAGGCTGAGTGTCAACACAGGACAAAGTAATGAACGTTTCTGATCTTGTCCCTGCAAATAAGTAACTCTTATGAATCAACAAGCAAAGAACGTAAAAAAAATCCTAAAGCTGCAGTCATAAAAGATAACACTAGTGCACAAACTGAAAAAAAACCTATGTCAAGCATGTGCAATACTCTGATGGCTTCAAAGCTTCCTTACAGCTAATGGTCTAAGACACTGCAGCAGTGAAACAATGAAGACTGGAACCGTGTACCAGGTTACACTAACTTCCACAAACAGCCATGTGTGGCCAATGGTTAATCCACATGACACTTAGGAGACACCACAGCATGATCAAAAAATTGGTGAATGGTGTGTGACATCACACAACCACCAGATGTTCAAATATGCTTCAAACATCCTATCAACTTAATTACCATCATGCGATTCTGTACTCATTCACTGAACAATTAACTGAGGACAAACCTGCCCAGGTCTACTTCCAATAACGTAACAATACAAAAAAATATGGTTCCTGTATCCTTGGCACTTTTGCATGAAGTCTTCGGTGACTAATTTCCAGGCAATTCTGGCCATTGATATCACCCAATCTTACTCACCCTGATTTTTGTGTGAAGGGTGCAATTAAAAATGCTTTATAGAAATACCATCTAATAATTCCGACAACCTGAAGGAAGCAATCACAACCTATAACAGAAGCATCCTATCACAGTGACCTGGCACCAGTCTTGTTTAGGAGACCCCCCCCCCCAAAAAAAAAAGTAGAGAGAGAGAGGGAAACATTTGTCTACATGCCTGTGGGGGGATACTCTCAACATTTATTGTTAACTGCAAGTACTGTACCTTCACTATTATTGTGCCCACTCTAACCCATATCCTATTTACAACAGGACGCAGTGACTTTTCTGTCAGCTTGCAAATAAGCATCCAAACAAGACTCTCCCCCCCAAAGATTTCCTCTCTGTTGCAGGAATAACCAGCCTCAGCAGTATGCAAGAGAGGACCTCTCTTCACTTCACTATACACTACAGTGGGAAATACTGCCACCTTCCTAATGGTCTTGGAAATTTAACAATTTATGAACACAAGGAATGAAAATGCAGCACAGGTTTTGGGTCAAACAGTACACTTTTAATGAATATTCCTGTACGGTGTGAGCTTACGACACAATTCTATCTGAATGAAATACATAAAAATATCAAACACAGTGAACACCTCACAGATAATGTTTTGAAAGCACAGGGTCTGCAAAATGAACTGAGGAAAATTTAAATTGAGGAAACCCAACAACAAGATTATTGACTTCAGATCACTGAAACTATACGATGTAAAACACTACTTCAAGAAATATTAAATATGGGACTCACAATCATACAATTATTTTAATAAACAATGAAAACACAAGGCAATCAATAAACTGACAGGCCATACGTACTAAATGAACATAGCCTAACACACATGATAACAGTTCATCGTGACAGCAATCAAAACACAAGTAACATTTTATCTGGAATCATACTCAGGCAAATTATTTTTTCTAATATTTAACGAAGCAAGAAATATTCCACGGAAGGAATCTTACCGTCTAATTCTATATGGTGTTCAAAAATAACACGTATGTTTAAAGGTGCTCTAATTACTTCAGTGAGGGATTCTTACGTCTCTGTTAACACCCAAACATGTAGCTGTTCTTAAATAAATGACATGTAGTAGTGTTGGACAGAATATCAAACTAGTTGTTACTCAACTTCTGTAAAGACCTATTGCAATTATCTGATCTCAGCAAGCTTTAGGTCTTAGAGCACAGTAACAGCATACCAGGCCTGACAAAGAAGTTCCAAGATTTAAACTCTGACAACTGAGATACTGTACTTACAGGGATGTGACGTTAAACCCTTCAAAGCAGACTCCTTCATCATGTACATACTTGTTCCACCATTCCTGCCAGTGCTGGAACTACCCCTTAAACTCAATTCTTCCAGTTACCAAAAAATGCTCTGCTACACTGTATTCAAGTCTACACATTGTAAAAACCTTTCCACGAGCTTTTAAATTTAGAGCAAAGAAAACTGACACTGGTGCCAATATCTGATCAGTAGGAAGGCCAACTCACTTGTGGTACACTGTGTTTAGCCAAAAACTGCTACTCAAGTTGAACTGTGTGTACAGAGTACAGTATAATAACTTACACATACACATTGCACGTCAAGATAAAGGAAAGCTCCTAGAGCATGTGGGATCAGGAATTTTATTGACTTCACTTCGATTTAATGAAGTCATTTTTAGCTCATGCTTCCCACAACCTCTGTACACAGTTTGCCTTGATAAGTGATATAAAAAACTAACCAAAAAACACTACATAGGGATCCTATTGCACTTTAATTTGGGATTTCTAAAAAAAAATAACAAGACTTTTCCACCTGGGACACAATAGGAGGAACTTTGGAGGATTATCAACTAGGCAGACTATTAGTTTACTCAGTAAATACCTGTATACTTCTGCCAATGCAGACACTGTCATGTACAAACAGAAGTTCTGCAACATTACTCAACCACTAACTTCAAAGGAGTAAGTTACCTCACTATTTCAGAGAGTGTTAATGGATAAACTGTTGTTAAGACAAAGAATGATGAAGCACTTGTCTCCAATGAACCTCTGTGTTTTGAGGATTCAAGCCTGCTGGGATGTTACACTGTGCTGCCTCATGAACAAACTCCCAATGTTTCCAATGCTCTATGCTCCCCCATGTCAGAACTATTTACGAGCCAGAATGATGTAACATCCCAGACCACCTGAATCTTCATCAACACAACTGTGACAACCTCCAATACTCAACACACACAAATAATTGACAGGGTACTATCATTTACTCACACAAAAGAATGAAACTCACTTCAATGTACTAAGTGACAAGCCGTGCACATCAGTGACTGATAAAACATATTACAACCACGCACAAGTGAGAAGTAAAAGCAGACAGTCCAGGCTGGTGCCTGAAATTTCACAATGTTCAATTACATTTTACTGGAATAAATATCCTAATTTTAAGACAGAATAAAGTGATTTACAAAGTGTACCAGTATCATGTAAATAATTTCACTTTGGTATGATACATATAAGCAGCAGCATTTCAGAGAAATTGTAACATATTTTCACATTCGTATGAACACATTTAAGCCATCTGCAATGTACATTCACTGCATGATAAGGCATTTAATTTCGTAATCAATACACTGGTTACTTCATCACAATACATTAACAACCATAATCTTAAAACAATGGTATGGATGTTGAGTGACAATGAGTAAATAATAGCAGAAACTAGGGAAACTTAATACAACTAGTCACCAGAAAACCAGCACAAACTGCCATTGGGTGAAAGAATGGTCCATCAGTACTAATAAAACCATTAATAAATAACTAAATAATGACCCTTCCACTACATCAAGGCAGTTAATCAACAGTCACATAATGCATACACTGGTAACTGTCCTTACAGCACTGCAAATTGGTTTGGTCGACTGTGTTCTTGGTTATGACACTCCTAACAAAATAATAATATGAGTGATTTCAGACTTCAACTGTTATGTAAATGAGATCTGCACTTTTTTGGGATCTTTCACAGCGTAGAATGGTAATTCCGCAATGACATTTCAGGACAACCTATCAGTCCCACCTTCAAGGGTCAAGCAGTCCAAAAAGTATGGAGTGCTTGACCCTTGAATATGAGACTGACAGGTTGTCCTGAAATGTTGGTATGGAATTACCATTCTATGCTGTGTAAAATCGAAAAACAGCGCAGACCTCAATAATAACAGAGATAAGTCACTTTCATGCAGAGAATCATCAAAAACTCACCTAGAGCTGCTCGTTCCTGACTCACAGTGCCCTGTGCCATGTCCTTGATGCGAAGGTGTGGACGTGCTACAACCACTAGGGATGGAAATGTCTTGCCTGAGAGTTTGTTGAATGTCACCTCTCTGGAATCAGCCATGGTTGGACTCGATGGTTTCCCATCATCATCAGTCAGGTCCACCACCGGAGCACTTACTGTAATGCATCACAAACATCAATGTAAAGGACTGCTAAACTTGAAAATTGGATATGATTTGTGCAGATCTTTCATCAATCACCAAAGTAAGGAATAAATTAATTTGAGGTTCAGAAATCAATGTATTAGGCAAAAAAACGGGAGTACAGAACATAGTAAAGGAAATAAAACAGTACCAGAAAAAGTGGCTACAACACGTACAGAGGATGGACACAAACAGACTACCAAAACAAGCACT
>Ga0131853_10008728_pt1 | contig 18489 bp, 33 predicted proteins | sample TergutLab28metaG_FD_92764 | JGI IMG/M metagenome (GOLD analysis project Ga0131853, IMG submission 92764) | Labiotermes labralis P1 segment gut microbial communities from Petit-Saut dam, French Guiana - Lab288 P1 (version 2) (version 2) | ecosystem: Host-associated > Arthropoda: Insects >... | reverse complement strand
TTTTCTCACGATGCCGCAAATAGGAATTGAACCTACGACCTCCACCTTACCATGGTGTTGCTCTACCCCTGAGCTATTGCGGCTATAAATGAGTGGATACTCATTATTTGTTTTTAACTTTTAGCTCAATGGAAAGAGCAACATGATGTGGATTTGCTTTGCAAATCTGATCCATCACTTGAAAACAATGCTTTCAACTCTACCCCTGAGCTATTGTGGCTTACAAATTGAGTTTTTACTCAATTTATTTTTGTATAAAAAAACAAATTGAGCGAATGTAGAGCCTTCCTCTACACTCAGAGCTAGACTAAGCGGTGCTACTCAATACTTTTGTATCAACTCAAACACATCGCCATCATCATAACACTCAAAATGTACATTTTATTAGTGACTTAAAAATTATACCAATTCGATAATTGCCATTGGTGCTGCGTCCCCACGACGTGGTTCACATTTAAGGATACGTGTGTATCCTCCGTTACGGCTTTCATAACGTTTAGCAACATCATTGAATAATTTTTGAAGTGCAGTTGGGAATGTTTCTGTTTCTTCGTTGAAGTCTTTGATTGCAACTTCATTACGCATGAAGGCAGCGGCTTGACGACGAGCGTGCAAGTCTCCACGTTTCCCAAGAGTAATCATTTTTTCAACTGATTTACGTAGCTCTTTTGCACGTGTTTCAGTTGTAACGATTGTTTCGTTAATGATAAGATCAGTTGTCAAATCACGAAGCATCGCTTTACGTTCTGAAGACTTACGTCCAAGTTTACGATTGCTCATATTCTTTCTCCTCTATTATTTTTTCTTTTTAAGTGCAAGTCCTAAATCTTTAAGTTTCGCTTTTATTTCATCCACTGATTTTGATCCAAGATTTTTCACTTTGACCATTTCAGTTTCACTCATTTCCATGATGTCAGCAACAGTATTGATTCCTGCACGTTTCAAACCATTGTAAGCACGGACAGAGAAGTCCATTTCCTCAATGATTTTATCCATGACACGATCACTTTTAACTTCTTCTTTTACCTTAAGTACATCACCTTGTATGATTTCAGACAAGTTTGTAAATAGGCTGAGATGATCTGTTAAAATTTTTGCTGAAAGTGATAAAGCATCTTCTGCAGCAATTGTTCCATTTGTATTGATTTCAAGTGTTAATTTATCATAGTTAGAATCTCCACCCACACGAGCAGGTTCAACTTGATAATTTACTTTACTTACTGGTGTGTAAATAGAATCAACAGCAATAGTTCCAATAGGTGCATCTTCAGATTTATTATCATCTGCTGGAACATATCCATAACCTTTGTTAACTGTCATTACAGCACGCATAGAGTGACCTTCTGCGATAGAGAATAAATAATGTTCTTTATTCATAATCTCAATATCAGAATCTGTCAATATATCTCCTGCAGTAACTTCTGCTGGACCTGTAATATCAAGTTCTATTTGTTTGGCAGTTTCAGAATAAGATTTAATTGCTAATCCTTTAATAGCCAAGATGATTTGGATAACGTCCTCACGCACTCCTGGAATTGTTGTGAATTCATGTTGAACGCCATCAATTTGAACGGCTGTAACAGCAGCTCCTGGAAGTGATGATAATAGTACTCGACGTAAAGAATTTCCTAGGGTTGTTCCATACCCACGTTCAAGTGGTTCAATAACGAACTTCCCAAAGTTTTCTGTTTCATCAAATTTTGTAATTTTTGGTTTTTCAAACTCAAGCATATGTGTGTTTCTCTCCTCTTAGTTAATCATCGAATATTTTTACTAACAACCTTTATAAAGATTATACACGACGACGTTTAGGAGGGCGTGCACCGTTGTGAGGTACAGGAGTCACATCACTAATAGAAGTTACGTTAAGACCAGCTGCAGCAAGTGCACGAATAGCTGATTCACGACCAGGTCCAGGACCTTTAACTGTAACAGACACTGTTTTCAAACCTTGTTCTTGTCCTGCTTGAGCTGCAGCTTCTGATGCCATTTGAGCTGCAAATGGTGTAGATTTTTTAGAACCTTTGAATCCAAGGGCTCCAGCTGATGACCAAGCAAGGGCGTTACCATGTACGTCAGTAATCATTACGATTGTGTTGTTAAATGTAGATTGAATGTGGGCAATTCCAGTTTCAATATTCTTTTTAACACGACGTTTACGAGTAATTTTTGCCATTTTAACTCCTTTCTATTATTTTATTTTTTCTTACCAGCGATAGATTTCGCAGGTCCTTTACGAGTGCGAGCATTGTTCTTTGTGTTTTGTCCACGTGTAGGAAGCCCACGACGGTGACGCATCCCACGATAAGAACCAATCTCCATCAAACGTTTGATGTTAAGGTTTACTTCACGACGAAGATCCCCTTCAAGTTTAAGTCCATCAAGTTCACGACGAATCGCATCTTCTTGATCAGGCGTTAAATCTTTTGTACGTACATCTTCTGATACACTTGCAGCAGCAAGTACTTTCTTAGCAGTTTGCAATCCAACTCCGAATACATAAGTTAATGAAATAACAATACGTTTTTCGTTTGGAATATCAACTCCAGCAAAACGAGCCATATTTTCTCCTTTTTCAGCTTTCAAATCTTATGATTTGAAAAGCCTACTTTTCCTTTCTATCCCTGACGTTGTTTGTGTTTTGGATTGGCAGGGCAAATTACCATTACACGACCGTTACGACGAATTACTTTACAGTGTTCGCAAATTGGTTTAACTGATGGTCTAACTTTCATTGTGTCTTCCTTTCTATGGTTACTGTGCAAAACTGCACTCAATGAATGTCCAATAAATTATTTGAAGCGGAAAGTAATACGTCCACGAGTCAAATCATACGGTGACAATTCAACTTGAACTCGATCTCCGGGTAAAATTCGGATATAGTTCTTACGGATTTTACCTGAAATAGTCGCCAACACTTGGTGACCATTTTCAAGTTCAACTGTGAACATTGCATTCGGCATAGTATCAACTACTTTACCTTCAATTTCAATTACATCGTCTTTTGCCAAGCAAAAGTACCTCCTTCAAAAATTCCCGAAAGATATAAAATATCTAAAAAGTCGGACCTTAATATTATAGCATGAACCAGTTCAAATATCAAGATTTTTTGTACTTTAGTGTACAAAAAAAGAGATTATTTTTTCTCTTTTTATTTGCTTATTAACCAAGGATTTCTTTCAAATCTTCTCGAACTAATTTAATATCTTGTCCACCATTAATATTTTTCATCAATCCCTCTTGTGTATAATGTTCAAGAATTGGAGCAGATTCTTTCATATTGACTTCTACACGGTTTTTTATAGTTTCAGGCATATCATCCGGGCGTTGATATAGATCATGACTTCCACAAACATCACACGTTCCTTCAACTTTTGTAGGTTTGTTGATTTTATGATAGGTTGCTCCACAATTGCGACAAAGGAAGCGACCACTTAAACGATCAACCAAAATGGAAGGGTCAACTTCAAGGTTAATCACTGCATCGAGCTTAATATTTAATTCTTTTAGCATTGTATCCAAAGCATGAGCTTGATCAATAGTACGGGGATACCCATCAAGGAGGAACCCCGATGCTTTGATGTCGTCTTCAGCCAAACGCTCTTTAACAATACCATTCGTTACTTCATCTGGTACAAGTTCCCCTTTATCAATGAATCCTTTGGCTAATTTTCCCATTTCAGTTTCATTTTTCATGGCTGCACGGAACATGTCTCCAGTCGAGATATGTTTTACTCCATATTTTTCAATGATAAATTCAGCCAACGTTCCTTTACCAGCACCCGGTAATCCCATAATTAATAAATTCATTGTATTTTTCCTACTTTCATTTTACTTCCCTTATTCTAGCCTATTTTTTCAAAAAAATAAAGAAAAAACCTAAATTTAGGTTTTTTAATCCAATACAGTTCCATCCATGAATCCTGTATATTTATTTTTATTAAGCCGACCTTCTAATTGTCTGCTTGCAGCTACAGCCACTTGAACCACAATCATAAGCGATGTCCCACCAAGTGAAATGATTTGCGGTAAACCAAATAAGTTTGATGCAATAATTGGGGAAAGAGTAACAATTGTAAGGAATATTGAACCGACTGTTGATAATCGAATGAGGATTCCAGATACATATTTCTCTGTTGGTTTTCCAGGACGTACAGAAGGAATATACCCACCTTGTTTTTGTAAATTTTCTGATAATTTTTCAGGATTGATATTAACAAAAGCATAAAAGAAAGAAAACAGAGTAATCAACAACGCATAGAACACAAGTCCTGTCCAAGTTTTAGTATTTAAAGCATTTTGAAGGGTATTTAACCACCCCGCACTTGAACCCTTCGAGTGTTGAATGAACTGTATTACTGTTGCAGGGACAGTTACTAGAGCTCCTGCAAAGATAATTGGAATAACTCCGGCTGGATTAACTGAAAACGGCAAATATGAACTTGCTGGCGCCCCTTGCGTTAACTTAGTGTATTGAATAGGAATTTTTCGAATAGCTCCCATAAACCAAGTAACAAGATACATGATTAAAACACTAGCAACAATCAATCCTCCAACGATTGCATAAGATGTAGGAAGTTGATCGGGTCTTACATTAACAAAATAGGTATTGTAAATTGAATAAATTGAACTAGGAATACTGGATATAATACCTGCAAAAATTAGCATAGAAATTCCTGAACCAAACCCTTTTGCATTAATGAGCTCCCCAAGCCAACAAACAACCAATGACCCCGTAGTTAGAAGTACTGCAATCATAATATATGTTTGTACATTTGGATTGTTAACAATTCCAGAACCAGACATAGCCTGAAAACCTGCCGTAATCCCAATCGATTGTAACATAGATAAGATAAGAGTGAAGTAGCGTGTTGCTTGATTAAGCTTACGACGTCCTACATCTCCCTGCTTAGACCACTCCACAAATTTGGGAACGATGTCCATTTGTAAAAGTTGAACAATAATAGAAGCTGTGATATAAGGTGTAACCCCTAAGGCAAACAGAGAATAGCTCTTCATGGCATTCCCAGACATAAGGTTCATCATACTAAAGAAGGGCATATCCCCTAATTTGTTAAGATTCTCCACATTGATACCAGGAACAGTAATATGTGTTCCTAAACGAAAGACGAACAAAATCAATAGAGTAAACAAGATTGTTGGTCTTACACCTTTATCTCTTAAACCTTGGATTAAAACTTTAAAAAACATATTGTCTCCTTTTGACTTTTTATGTTTAATGTCAAGAAGCGATTATACTATCAATCGCTTCATTTATTTTGATTTGTATTATTTAGCTTCATGTATTTCTACTGATCCACCTGCAGCTTCAATAACTGATTTGGCTGAAGCAGATATTTTAGCCACATTGATTTTAAGATTTTTAACAGTTAATTCACCGTTACCAAGAACTTTAATTCCTGATTTTACATCTTTAATGATTTTAGCTGCGACAAGAGTTTCAGCAGTTACTTCTGCTCCATCTCCAAGACGGTTAAGTGTATCAAGATTAACAATTGCGTATTCTTTACGGTTTACATTAGAAAATCCACGTTTAGGCATACGACGGAAGAGTTCTGTTTGTCCCCCTTCAAATCCTGGACGTACTCCACCACCTGAACGTGATTTTTGACCTTTTTGTCCACGTCCAGAAGTTTTACCGTTTCCTGACGATGTTCCACGACCCACACGGTTACGTACTTTACGGCTACCTTCAGCTGCTTTTAATTCATTTAATTTCATTTTTATTTCTCCTTATTTTGTACAATGCTACCGCCTCTCACATTCTATAAGGGAGAATCAGATCGACTCGCTTGTACGGCTATTATTTTTGTTCTATATAGAACTCTTACTATTCTACTAAAAAGAGTTTAAAATAGCAAGTTTTACTAAACTCTATGATAATAGTATCAGATTTACCTTTATTGAAAATTAAAAAATAGCCTAGGCTATTTTTATTTTACTAATGCAAGCAAGTCTGCTTTTTTTGTTACACCTGTATAGCTAATTCCTTGTTCTTTAAGGTATGCTTTAATTTCAGGAATAGTTGTTGATGCATCAGGTTTTGATGCTGAAGCAGATGCCTTTTTAGGTTCTGCTTTCTTAGATTCTGCTTTTTCTTTTGTAGCCACTTTAGTTGCAGGCTGAGTTGATTTCTTAGCTGCAGGTTTTGCTGCTTTTCCATCAAAATCTTCAACTTTCACAAGATGTGAAATTGAGTTTGCCATACCACGTAAAGCAGGTGTATCTTCTTTTACAACTGAACTTTGGAGTTTACCAAGACCAAGTGCAACAACTGTTTTACGTTGAGCAGGAAGGCGACCAATTGGTGATTTAACCAAAGTAATTTTAATTTGTGACATTTGATTATCTCCCTTCTTATGCTAATTCTGAGATGTCTTTACCACGTAAAGTAGCGACTTCTTCAGCACGTTTTAATTGTTGTAATCCATCAACTGTTGCACGAACAACGTTGATAGGTGTGTTAGATCCGAGTGATTTAGATGTAATATCTGCAACTCCAGCCAATTCGATGACGGCACGAACAGCACCACCAGCGGCAACTCCAGATCCTTCGACAGCAGGTTTAAGTAAGATTTTACCTCCGCCAAATTGTCCTAATGCTTCATGAGGAATAGTAGTTCCTGACATTGGCACTGTAATAAGATTTTTCTTAGCTGCTTCGATTGCTTTACGGATAGCCTCAGGTACTTCTTGAGCTTTACCCGTACCGAAACCTACACGACCTTTACGGTCTCCTACAACTACAAGAGCTGCAAAACGTAGACGACGTCCACCTTTAACAACTTTAGTTACACGGTTGATTCCAACAACACGTTCTTCAAATTCGCTTTTTTCTTCACGATTATTTTTTCTGTTTTCTGCCATTTTATGATTACCCCTTTCTTAGAATTTCAATCCAGCTTCACGTGCTGCTTCAGCGAGTGCTTGAACACGCCCGTGATAGAGATAACCACCACGATCGAAGACAACTTCTTCAACCTTCTTAGCTTTAGCGGCTTTGGCTACGAGTTCACCAACTTCTTTTGCCTGTTCTGTTTTAGTTCCAGACAATTTAAGTGATGAGGCACTTGCGAGCGTTACACCTTCTACATCATCAATGATTTGAGCGTAGATGTTTGTGTTTGAACGGAAAATGTTCAAACGTGGGCGCTCTGCAGTTCCAGAGATTTTTCCACGCACACGTGTATGACGTTTTTGGCGTGTTTTATTTTTATCTGCTTTAGAAATCACAATTATACCTCTTGTATTTTAATATTTTTGATAGTTTTTGCCATCAAATACTGCTGTGAGACAGTGGAATTTATTTCTTTTTAATTTTATTATTTTGAACCTTACTTGATTCAGAATAAACGATAAATCATCTTCAAGTTACAGCGAGGCAATTTTTAGAACGAAGTTCATGGTGTGGTGTACTTAAGTACACCACACCAAAAATTAACGAAGCTAGAACGAAGAAGAAAATTATTTACCAGTTTTACCTTCTTTACGACGAACATACTCTCCAACGTAACGAATCCCTTTACCTTTATAAGGTTCTGGAGAACGACGACTGCGGATGAATGCCGCCATTTGTCCAACCACTTCTTTGTTAGCTCCGCTAACATTGATGTGAGTAGCATCAGGTACTTCAAAAGTTACACCTTCTGGAGCTGTAACTTCATCAGGGTGAGATTTACCAACAGACAAGACAAGTTTATTTCCTTGTAATTGTGCACGGTACCCAACCCCGATCATTTCAAGTTCTTTTTTGAATCCTTCAGATACTCCAACGACCATGTTATTTACATTGGCACGAGTAGTTCCGTGGATTGTTTTCATTTCTTTTGAGTCATTAGGACGTTTGAAGCTGACTTCCGTTCCATTTACTTCCATCTCAATTTGAGAAGAAATAGAACGAGTAAGTTCTCCTTTAGCTCCTTTGACAGTTACATTTGCACCTTCTTGCTTGACTTCTACACCAGCAGGAAGAGTGATGATTTTGTTACCAATACGTGACATTTTTGTCTCCTTCTGTTAAATTGTCGGGTCTTTAGCCCGTTTTCACAGTGATTAGATTACCAAATGTAAGCTAATACTTCTCCACCAACATTCTTTTGGCGTGCTTCTTTATCAGTGATGACACCTTCAGAAGTTGAGATAATTGCTGTACCCAGTCCATTAAGCACTTTAGGTACATCAGTAGATTTAGCGTAAACACGCAAACCCGGTTTAGAGATACGTTTCAAGTTAGTGATTACTTTTTCACCGTTAGCTCCATATTTCAAGAAAACACGGATAACGCCTTGTTTGTTATCTTCAACGTACTCAACGTCTTTCACATACCCCTCAGATTTGAGGATTTCTGCGATTTCACGTTTGATTTTTGACGCAGGTGCTTCTACAACATCGAATTTACGCATGTTACCATTACGAATACGAGTCATGAAGTCTGCAATCGGATCAGTCATTACCATAAGTAATACTCCTTCTATTATTTGTAGTTTGGGAGCGTTCAATTCCCACTTTCAAATTAATGAGGCCCCGTGCAAGCACAAAGACCGAACTTAATCATTATATCAAAAAGAAAAAGCACTGTCAATAATTGACAACGCCTTCGGGTGTTTCATGTTATAATTCTCTTTTAAAAAATTATCATCTTCATCAATTTTTCCTTAAAAACTTTAAAAAATTTTTGTGAATAATTGAATCAGAGTACCTGCTCCTAAAATTAGGAAAATTAAACATCCGCCTCCACCTTTTGGATACGGTTTTCCCCCTGTATATTGATTTCCAGTAAATGGGTGTCCATTTTTTAGACCTCTTGGCATTTATTTTCTCCTTAAACTACTATATTATTTTTTGTCTGTGATACTCTTTACAACTAGACTAATTCCAGCAATAATCAGCGTTCCAAGCACCCCCCCGCAACTCCCCCTTCAATCTGTCCTTGTTGATGTACTTGTTTTGCTTTTTTTCGTTCATCTTTTACACCTGCACGATATCCATGCCCCCATTGTTTTTGGCTCATAATTAACTCCTAAGATTCAAAGTGACATATTATTTTATTTTTTGTTTTTTAATAATTCAACAGCTACACTCGCAAGTGTACTAACTACGGCTACAGCTGCAGCTTTTGCCACGTCTGCAACGATAGCTGCTGCTACTTCTTTTTTTCACTCATGATTTTACCCTCCTATTAGTAATATAATCTCCAAGTAAGAATATGTTAAAACTTTGTCAAGTTTTAACATAAGTATATACTTATGCGTTTTTCAATATTTTTTATAACATTCCAAACAAAAAGTACCCCAAAATGAGATGATTTTTTATTTTTACAAAGTCAGTTCAAATTAATACAAAAAAACCATCTCATCGAGATAGTTTATCTATATTTCTTAGAGATAATCAGAGAAGAGAAAGACGTAGTGTATTTGAGTACACAAGTGCTTATCTGACGATGATTAGCCGACAGAAATTTTTACCATGAAGCTTTTTTAACTCCAGGAAGTTGACCCTTATAAGCCAACTCACGCAAACAGATACGGCAGAGTTTGAACTTGCGATATACTGAATGTGGGCGTCCGCATTTTTCACAACGAGTGTAGGCTTGCGTTGAGAATTTTGCTGGGCGTTTGCTTTTTACTACCATAGCTTTCTTAGCCATTTTATATTCTCCTTATTCCTATTTAGCGAATGGCATACCCATTTGAGTAAGCAATTCACGTGATTCCTCGTCAGTGTTGGCTGTTGTTACGATAACAACATCCATTCCACGAACTTTAGATACATCATCATAGTTGATTTCAGGGAAGATCAACTGTTCTTTCACACCAAGTGTGTAGTTCCCACGTCCATCAAAGGCTTTCTTTGATACACCATGGAAATCACGGACACGAGGAAGAGAAACAGTGACCAATTTATCCAAGAATTCATACATACGTTCACCACGAAGTGTAACTTTAGCACCGATTGCTACTCCTTCACGAAGACGGAAGGCAGCGATTGATTTCTTAGCTTTAGTGATCAATGGCTTTTGACCAGAGATAAGTGCTAATTCTTCAACAGCTTTATCAAGATTTTTAGAGTTGTTTACAGCATCTCCAACACCCATGTTAATCACGATTTTATCAACTTTTGGTACTGCCATGATTGATGAGTAACTAAACTTCTCTGTCAAGACTGGTACAACTTCGTTAGTGTATTTTTCTTTTAAACGATTAGACATATATTTTCTCCTTCCTCTTAGTCTAGGACTTGTCCTGATTTTTTGTTGAAGCGGACTTTTTTACCGTCAACTTCTTTGTAACCTACACGACCGGCTACTCCATCTTTATCGAGTACTTGTACGTTTGACACGTGCATTGGTGCTTCGATTTCAAGAATAGCTCCACTAGGATTTTCATTGTTGGGTTTTTGGTGTTTTTTCATGATGTTGGCACCTTCAACCACAACTTTATTTACTCTTGGCAAAGCCTTAATGACTTTACCTTCGACACCACGAGATTTACCCGCAATGACTTTAACTGTATCACCAGTTTTTACAAACATAGTATTTCCTTTCTTACGCCCTATGGGCACCCTGACAAGCAGGGGACTACACCATCAAAGATGGTTTGGAATTTATTGACAATAATTGTTTTGAAAAATTCAAAACTTTTTCTTTATATTTTTGAAGTAAATTCAAGGAAGCTAAGGCGACGTGTACTTAAGTACACAAGCCGAAGGCTGACGAAGAAGTTACGATAAAATTAAAGAACCTCAGGTGCAAGGGAAACAATCTTCATATAACCCCCCTCACGTAATTCACGTGCGACAGGGCCAAAGATACGAGTTCCACGAGGTGTTTTATCCTCACGGATAAGAACGGCTGCATTTTCATCAAATTTGATGTAAGATCCATCAGGACGCTTAGCACCAGATTTTGTACGAACGATGACAGCACGAACCACTTCACCTTTTTTTACTGCTCCACCAGGAGCAGCTGATTTTACAGTTGCAACGATAGTGTCACCGATACCAGCGAATTTACGACTTGACCCTCCGAGTACACGGATAGTCAAGATTTCTTTGGCACCAGAGTTATCAGCAACTTTCAAACGGCTTTCTGTTTGAATCATGCGTTTTTCCTCCTAGTTTTGCTTAGATAATTACAGCTTCTTCAACGATTTCTACAAGACGGAAACGTTTGTCTTTTGATAAAGGACGAGTTTCCATGATGCGAACAATATCACCAGTTTTGGCAGTATTTTCTTCGTCATGAGCTTTGTATTTTTTAGAATAGTTGATACGTTTACCATAGACAGGGTGGTTACGTTTAGTTTCTACGACAACTGAGATAGTTTTATCCATTTTGTCTGAAACCACACGGCCTTGATAAACTTTACGTTGATTGCGTTCCATTTATAAGTTCTCCCGATCTATTTAGTTAATTCACGTTGCACAGTTTTCACACGTGCAATTGTTTTTTTGACTTCTTTAAGCTTAGCAGTGTTTTCGAGTTTCCCTGCTGCAGCTTGGAAACGAAGGTCAAACAATTCTTTTCTCAATTCTTGTTCACGTGTTGTCAATTCTTCAACTGACAATCCACGGAGATCACTAAGCAATGTTTTTGTTTCATTCAATTTCATTAGTTTTCTCCTCCTTCTCGTTTCACGAATTTAGTCTTGATTGGAAGTTTGTGTGAAGCGAGACGTAATGCTTCACGAGCAATCTCTTCACTTACACCACCCAATTCAAACATGATTTTACCACGTTTAACTGGGGCAACCCAACCTTCAGGAGCACCTTTCCCTTTACCCATACGTACACCAATAGCTTTAGATGTGTATGATTTATGAGGGAAGATTTTAATCCAAACTTGACCGTTACGTTTCATGTAACGAGTCATTGCAATACGGGCAGCTTCGATTTGGCGGTTAGTAATCCAGTGAGATGTAGTCGCTTGAAGACCGTATTCACCGAATGTTACTTCCTTACCACCTTTAGCTTCACCACGCATTTTACCGCGGAATTCACGACGGTGTTTAACACGTTTTGGTACTAACATGGATTATTTTTCTCCTTTCGCAGTATTGTTCTTAGTTGGAAGAACTTCACCACGGTAAATCCAGACTTTAACTCCGAGTTTACCGTATGTAGTATCAGCTTCTTCCCAAGCGTAGTCAATGTCTGCACGCAATGTGTGGAGTGGAACTGTTCCTTCTGAGTATCCTTCTGCACGGGCGATGTCCGCTCCGTTCAAACGACCAGATACTTGAGTTTTGATTCCTTTAGCTCCTGCACGCATAGCACGTTGAATAGCTTGTTTTTGAGCACGACGGAAAGCAATACGTGCTTCAAGTTGTTTGGCAATGCCATCCCCAACAAGATGAGCGTCCAAATCAGGCTTTTTGATTTCGACGATATTGATGTGGACTTGTTTACCTGTTACTTTTGACAATTCAGCACGAAGATTATCAACCGTCGCTCCTGACTTCCCAATAACCATACCCGGTTTAGCTGTGTGAAGTGTTACGATAACTTTGTTCACAGCACGTTCAGTTTCAATAGTTGATACTGAAGCGTCAGCCAATTTTTCTTGGATAAGGTTACGAATTGCCAAGTCTTCGTGAAGGTAATCCGCATATTCTTTTTCGGCATACCATTTGGCATCCCAGTCACGAATAACGCCAACACGCATTCCAATTGGATGTACTTTTTGACCCACGATGTTACCTCCTTATTCTACTTCTGCAACCACAACTGTAAGATGTGATGTGCGTTTATTGATTGGTGAAGCTGAACCTTTGGCACGAGGACGGAAACGTTTCATCGTTGGCCCTTCGTTAACATAAGTTTCGCTTACTACCAAGTTTGCTTTTTCAAGACCAAAGTTATTTTCTGCATTAGCGATTGCTGAGTTCAAAACTTTTTCAATCTCTTTTGCCGCTTTAGTCGGTGTGAATTTTAAGATTGCAATTGCATCGGCAACGTGCTTCCCACGAATCAAGTCCACTACGAGACGTGATTTACGAGGAGAAACACGAACTGTACGTGCAGTTGCTTTAGCTGAAGTAATTTCTGCCATTGTGTTTTCCTCCTATTAACGTCTAGTTTTCTTGTCGTCAGCAGCGTGACCACGGTATGTACGTGTTGGTGCAAATTCACCAAGCTTATGTCCAACCATATCTTCTTGAACATAAACTGGTACGTGTTTACGACCATCATATACTGCAATTGTGAGTCCTACAAAATTCGGAAAAATTGTAGAACGGCGTGACCAAGTTTTGATCACAGATTTTTTCTCATTCGACGCTTGAGCTTCAACTTTTTTCATGAGATGCTCATCGACGAAAGGTCCTTTTTTAAGACTACGACCCATTTTCTGGTTCTCCTTTAAATGTTTGTTACCACAACGCTACTGAGGCGAGGTTGGCGGATTTATGCAAGTTATCTTAATGACCACCTGCTAAACTTTGGATATTTGAATAAATATTCAAAGTTTAACAGGCACTCTCAAGAGTAACTGTTATATCTAGAATAAGATAATTTGTTAAATGAATTCAAGGTAGAAAACTTCGTGGTGCACTGAAATGCACGAGAAGATTTCTGACGAAGAAGTCATGAAGCAAATGATATTATTTGTCGTTGATACGACGTACAATAAGCTTATTAGAACGTGCTTTCTTGTTGCGTGTTTTGAGTCCAAGAGCTGGTTTACCCCATGGAGTCATTGGTGATTTGCGACCAACAGGTTGTTTACCTTCACCACCTCCGTGTGGGTGATCATTCGGGTTCATTACTGATCCACGAACAGTTGGACGGATTCCACGCCAACGTGAGCGTCCAGCTTTACCGTAGTTGATCAATGAGTGTTGCTCATTCCCAACTTCACCGATAGTCGCACGACATGTTGACAAAATCATACGCACTTCACCTGATTGCAAGCGAATCAATGTGTATTTTCCTTCAATACCGAGTACTTGTGCAGATGTTCCTGCAGAACGTACTAATTGTCCACCTTTACCAGGTTTCATTTCGATATTGTGAATCAATGTACCGACTGGGATATTTGCAAGAGGTAACGCATTACCAACTTTAATATCTGAGTCTGGTCCAGAAACAACAGTCATACCAACTTCAAGTCCTTTAGGAGCCAAAATGTATGATTTCACACCATTTTCATAAACAATAAGTGCGATGTTTGCTGAACGGTTTGGATCATATTCAATCGTTGCAACTTTGGCATTTACACCATCATTGAGACGTTTGAAATCAACCAAACGGTATTTACGTTTGTGACCGCCACCTTGATGACGTACAGTGATACGTCCAAGGTTGTTACGACCAGCTTTACTGTTAAGTGATACAAGCAAGCTCTTTTCAGGAGTACTTGTAGTAATTTCAGCAAAGTCACTACCAGTCATATTACGACGACCGTTAGTAGTAGGTTTATATACTCTAATTCCCACGATATTCTCCTTCTATTTATTCAGCATCTTCACCGAAGACATCAATGTTTTTTGAGTCTTCTGTAAGAGTGACGATTGCTTTTTTGTATCCAGGTTTGAAACCTGCATAACGTCCAACACGTTTACCTTTAGGCTTAACGCTGACTGTATTGATTGAAGCAACTTTAACTCCTTCAAACACAGCTTCAACAGCCTGTTTGATAAGAAGTTTATGTGCACGTGAATCAACTTCGAAAGTATATTTCTTTTGATCCATAGCTTGCATTGATGCTTCTGTGATGATTGGTTTACGGATTACGTCATAAAGATTCATTATGCAAGTACCTCCTCAATTTGAGATAAAGCTGCTTGAGTTACAAGAAGTTTATCATTTGATACGATGTCAAGCACACTTACTGTATTCGCAGTAGCCACTTTCACGTTAGAAAGGTTACGTGCAGAAAGTTCCGCAAATTCATTTCCTTCATTAGGAAGAACAACAAGTACTTTACGTTCGATTGAAAGAGCTTCAAGAACTTTTGCAAATTCGCTTGTTTTAGGAGCCTTGAAGCTCAATTCATCAACAGCGATAAGTGTTTTATCAAGTACTTTTTGTGAGTAAACTGACTTAAGAGCCAATTGACGCACTTTTTGCGGTAATTTGTAAGCATAGCTTCGTGGGTTAGGTCCGAAGACAGTCCCACCACCACGGAATTGTGGTGAACGGGTTGAACCTTGACGGGCACGTCCAGTTCCTTTTTGACGGTATGGTTTCTTACCACCACCTGAGACCAATGAACGATTCTTATGTGCATGAGTCCCTTGGCGAAGGCTAGCACGTTGTGAAATTACAACATCGAAGACTACAGCTTCATTGGGTTCAATCCCAAACACTGCATCGTTCAAGGTAACATCACCAGCTTGTGAGCCGTCTTGTTTAAATAATGATACTTTTGCCATTATAGTTTCTATCTCCTTCCCTTATTGTTTAGATTTTATTGCTGATTTAATAATAATCAGTGATTTTTTAGATCCAGGCACATTACCTTTAATCAAGATAACGTTTTGTTCTGGAAGCACTTGTGCAACAACGAGGTTTTGTACGGTAACACGTTTGTTACCCATACGACCTGCAAGACGTTTTCCTTTTGGAACACGGTTGGCTGCAACTGGCCCCATTGACCCAGGACGACGATGGTAACGAGATCCGTGAGCCATAGGTCCACGTGATTGTCCCCAGCGTTTAATCGCTCCTTGGAAACCTTTACCTTTTGAAGTACCGGTAACATCAACGACATCTCCGACTTCGAATGTATCTACATTAATTTCTGATCCAACTTCTAAGCCTTCGATTCCTTTGAATTCACGAATGAAGCGCTTAGGAGCTGTGTTTGCTTTTGCAACATGACCTTTGGCGGGTTTGTTAGACAAAACTTCACGTTTGTCATCGAAACCAACTTGAACAGCTTCATATCCATCAGTTTCCACTGATTTAACTTGAAGCACAACGTTTGAAGTTGCTTCGATTACAGTAACTGGAATCAATTCACCAGTTTCCGTAAAGATTTGTGTCATTCCCACTTTTTTCCCTAAGATTCCTTTTGACATGAGAATTACCTTTCTTATAATTTAATTTCGATGTTTACACCACTTGGAAGATCGAGTTTCATCAATGAATCAACTGTTTTTTGAGTTGGTTCGATGATGTCAATCAAACGTTTGTGGGTACGCATTTCGAACTGCTCACGAGAGTCTTTGTACTTGTGAGTCGCACGAATAACTGTGTAGACGCTACGATCAGTAGGGAGTGGAATTGGTCCACTTACTTCTGCGTTAGTACGTTTTGCAGTTTCTACAATTTTTTCAGCAGCAGCGTCAAGGATACGATGTTCGTATGCTTTGAGGCGGATACGGATTTTTTTAGTTGCCATTTTTTCTCCTTTTTTCTATTGTGATAGGATAGGCTCTGCGGGAAAAACCGACATTTAAGTATGGCAATACTTTCGGGTGTGTCGCAACCTCTCGCTTCAACGCCAAGACTGTATTTTTACAGTATTTTTCTATTCTACTATAAGGATTGTAACTTGTCAAGCACTAGAAATCACTCTTAATCTTTTTGTATTTGCCAAAAATAAAAAAACACAAAATTGTGTTTTTATTAATCATCTTCTCCACCAGCTACGAGCATTAATATTCCTGAGATAACACTCACGAAAATGAGTGTACATACAGCTAGAGTCATATTCTTTTTATTGTTTCCTTCAGCCTTTTTCAAAGCCAAGGTCATCGGTACAACCCAAGCGGCTGCAATAATTCCAAGTCCTCCAGTTAATAGCGTAAATAACCCAAATGCCACCCAATTAAGGATAAAAGCAATCAGATAAAATGTATGTCTGTTATCCTCTAATGAATTTGAGGTATTTGAATTTGATTTTATGTTGGAAAGGGCAACACCACATTTAGTACATACATCCTGCTCTTCTGTTACTGTTTCACCACAATGTGCACAATATTTTTTCACTTTATTTTTTGATACACCACACTTAGTACAAAATTGGGCATTTGCATCCATTTCTTCTCCGCAATTTGTGCAATAATTTAGATTCTCCATTGTTTTCTCTTTTCTATATGAATAATTTTTTTATTTATTTCTACACAAGACGTGCATATTCATTATATATATATATATATATTGTCAAGCGTTTTTTATCATAGAAAAAATTTATTTCATATAAATCAAAACTAGATTTTTTCTTACTGTGGTATAATAATTTCATTCAACTTGGAGGTATTTATAATGTTAAAAGAATTTAAGGAATTTATTTTACGAGGTAATGTTTTGGATTTAGCTATCGCTGTTATCATTGGTACAGCATTTACTGCCATTATCGTTTCTTTGGTTACTAATCTGATTAATCCTTTAGTAGGTATTTTTCTTCCAGGAGGCGCATTAACTAAATTAAATTTCACTATCGGTTCAGCTAAATTCGCTTACGGAACTTTTCTAAATGATGTTATTAGTTTCATTATCATCGCTTTAGTTATTTTTCTTCTTGTAAAAGGGATTAATAAATTGTTCCCTAAGAAAAATGGAGAAAATACAGTTGTTATTAATGAAGAGCTTGAGACATTACGTGAAATACGTGATTTGCTTAAAGAGAACAAATAAAACTATTCGCATGAATAGCTTTTTTATTCGTTAATCTTACTGAACATTTATCAGCCTATTAAATTTTAATTTCAGATAAATGAATCGGAAGAAATTATCTGCCATCACTGCCATCCATACACCTTCTAATCCTAATCCAAGAATATGGCCAAATAAATAGCCCAAGGTCAATCGCAAGCCAAACATCCCTACCGTTGTCGCATAAAAAGGAATACGTGCCCGCCCTATCCCTTGAAGAGCAGCCGTGTAGTTTGTTGTTCCTATTGCAAAAGGAACCGTCAAAAGTGAGAACAAAAGCACGATTTGACTTGCACTTATCGCTTGACTATCCCCTGTGAACATTCCACTGAGCCCTCTACTGAAGATAAATAGAGGTAGAGCAACAACCAACACCATTACCAGAGTTAGGAAATAAATCCGCCACGTTAATGCGTTGATTTTATCAGTCATGCTCTTTGTTCCATATTCTTTAGCAACCAGTACCACTGTCGCTGTTGCCATACCAAAAGCAGGAATAAAATTAAACTGCATGATGGATTCACCAATGGCATTCCCTGCAAAAATTGCATCACCAAAGGATATAATCAGCACAATTATTAATAGGTCACCAACTCTCATGACTAGACGTTCAGCGGTTGCAGGCAAAGCTTGTTTGATAAGTTCTTTGTCAATTCTTTGTTTAATTAACCCCCTGAAACCAAAACAAACATCTTTCTTATATAATTTGATATAAAGGTATCCTGTTGAAAAGAATCGAGCAATTACAGCTGATAAAGCAACTCCAACTACTCCCCAACCCAAGACAAAAATAGCTAAAGCACTCAAACCAATATTGATAAAGTTGGCATATAAACTTGCATACATCGGCGTCTTAGTATCTCCATAAGC
>Ga0131853_10008727_pt1 | contig 18491 bp, 10 predicted proteins | sample TergutLab28metaG_FD_92764 | JGI IMG/M metagenome (GOLD analysis project Ga0131853, IMG submission 92764) | Labiotermes labralis P1 segment gut microbial communities from Petit-Saut dam, French Guiana - Lab288 P1 (version 2) (version 2) | ecosystem: Host-associated > Arthropoda: Insects >... | reverse complement strand
GTCTCCAATCACACCCTTCATTGCGACCTACACATCCCGTACGTCCACACGGTTTTCCGGGAACGGACAGCTACCCATCGCACGGCCTTGGACTCGCACCCAAACCCTCTCATGGAACCACTAGTGCACCCCTCAAACAACAGGCGCTAAAAACGAAGATGGACATTTGACGAGGTACACTAAGGAAGCGTCGCTGGACGCCTCCTAGACCACCGCCAACTGGGACAGCGCATTAGCTCATAGGAAACAGTGTAGTGATGTTTTCTGATTGCTAATTAAGGTAAATGAAAAAAAAACAGTGGCTCAATTGTAACACTGTGGTAGATTTAAATCACAGCGACATTTTCCGTAATACGCCAATCGCAATGGTTATCGGTCCTGAATGCTGGCATGTTGTCTCTCAGTTCTTGAGTTTTGTTGCTTTTTGTTCTTTATTCTTCGAGGCTGGAGTCAGGATTGCAGAGTCGGTACTGTGATAGGCTACCGCCCGGACGAACCGGGAACTGTCTTTCAATATCGGCATGAGGCATACAGTTTATCTTCAAAATATCTCGAGTGTCTCTTGGGCCAACTAACTTCCCATTCATTCGATAATGGGGCTTGTTTACCGAAGGTTAATGTGGCCAGAGTGTGAAGCTCACCCCCCCCCCCATCAGTAGTGAATGCTGACATTAAGAATAAGTGGAGATGTGCCGCCTGTTTGCCATATGTCTTCATGACGTGCACTAAGATAGCTCGACCCTCTTTCCCTTTAGCTACCAAATGTTCATATTGTTAATTTTAATATTTATAATTCAAAATCCCTTAAGTAATGCTACTCTGTTCCATCGCAAGTGTATTAATTACGGAATGCTGATTTATGCTTCGTGCTTAGGGTGTCCCAGAATCGATTCTCGACTCAGAGGTGCTCAGATATTTTGTCTACTGCTCACATGGCTTTGTGTATTCCCTGTGTGTAAATTCCAGTACGTAACTCTAAAATAGGCCACGGAAACATCCTTGTTCCTCCAGTTTTATTTTAAAACATTTATCTGATTCGAGCTGTATAGTGTGTTATAAAAGCGTCAGGCATTTTAAATAGAATATTTTATTACTGCTAATCATAATCTGAGGGTCTTTTTGTTGAAAACCAGTCAGTAAAGTAAAGGTCAAAATGAGGGGGAGAGTTTTTCTGAACAGGACGCTACGAGTAACAGAGAAACGTCATTTTTTCCTGGTTTAAATAACTCAGTTGTCAGGGTATGTTAAATAATCCTGTAACCTATGCAACCACCGTAACTACCACGGTTATTTGACAAGCTTAGCGGAATGTGGCTGATACAACCTCGCCCACAGAATATTCGTCTTACCATCTGCATGGGTGACGTCTTATAGACACCTCGTTTGATATAATGTCGAAAACACTGGACAATGCATCGTTTTCACCACAGAAGGTATCACTGAATCAGAACATACCGTGTTAATGATGTTGACTTTATGAACTCCACTTTTTAATGAAGCCTTGTTTAATGACCTGACCCTTCGCCTTTTCTTCACATTGTTATCTTACGGCTGTATGTTTGTGCTGAGAGTTAGTGCTTGCATTTCCTTTCACGTATGCAATATTTACTCAGCTCATACTCCTGAATGCCTCAAGCTTGCGTTTATCAGTGTTTCAAATCAAGCACGTGAAAGCCGTGTTGACTGTGTACCGTATTATTTTTAGATATCTTTGTCGTCTATAAAAGGGCACGTGGGATTTAGCGGCGTTAAGTGTCGGGCGACAGGTGGGTAGACAGTTGCAGTGCGTCAGCCTACTGCTTGTCAATGTATTTTTCAGAAAGACGTAACGTTGCTGTCACTATTTTTGTCACAATCCCATTCTCGACAGTTGGACTGCAAGGGTTGAAAACTTGAATTTGTGTATATGAGTTTGCAACCATGTATATATTTAACTTCATCCACCTGCCTATGAAGATGGAACTGATAGAGGGTTACGAAACGTCGGCTATTAGCATTGTGACGCCGGGGAATTACCCAAAAGAAAACATATTACATACAGAACACGGCGAAAGCTTAAAATCAAGAATGTATGTATTTGTGTATGAAAAAATTATCGAATATTATCTGTACAAAACCACGAGCAATATTCTATTCAATCTTACATGTTCACGTTTCACACTGAAAATTTTTGTATTAACGGAACATTTCCTGTTTTTTTTTCAGGTAAGGTGGTCTAAAATAATGAGGTCCATCGGGCATTCCTTGGCTGTGTAACCGCAAGTATGCAACTGTCCGTACATTCTATAAGAGTAGCAGAAAATGACTGAAAAACTTACTGTAAGTTGTTAGGCCTGTAAAGGGATAACTTTACCCTTACCTTTACATTTTACCTTTTACCTTTTACTGTAAGCAGTTATCACCAGAGATTATTAAGGCACCTCAAGAAAAATGTGAACCTTTACCGTGTAATAGGAAATTTTCACGAGCCTCTCTTAAATATGCCGTATTGTCTAGCGCACTGTCGTGTCTTCAAAGGCCCTTTATTTTTCCCTGTCCTGAGCCACATACATCACTCCACGCCCATCTATCCTGTTTTAGTGTGGTGAATGTTAATATTGTCCTCCGATCTACGCCTAGTTCCTACAAGCGATCTCTGTCTCTCACCTTTCCTCACCGAAACCCTGTAGGCATCTACTTTCTGCTCATGCGTGCCTTGTATGCCATCCTGCCCATCTTGAGCTTTCCGATTTCATCACCGGAATAGGTTAATATATTTACAGTACATTTTGAATCAGTAGTGTGTTAGTGCAACTATTTTAGCCACCTTCCCGCTGTACCGACATTTCCTCTTTACAAGCAGCTGCTCTTTGCCGTTCCGGCAGTGTATAGGAATTCCAGTAATGAAATGACCTTGTTGATATGCCTTGTAACGGATGGGAATAACTAATGCAGCGGATACAGGGGAAGGATCTGGTTTGTTTGTTGGTCTCGTTAATGCCCATTTTCTTTTTTTCCTCAGGAACTCCCAGCCTAATACTGTACCATGTAACAAGCCAAACTTCGTTGCTCAAAATTCTTGTTCTTTCTTGTTCACATTTTACATTCTCATTTCTCAACCGACTATACATATCTATGGCATCAAACTCTATATTTAAATAATAACAAAGTCAATAATCTCTTGCGATTTCAGTATGTCTGTTGTTATTGAGAAATATACACTTATAATTTTTTTTCTTTTTTCCTGTGGCGAAACAGCCCCCCAGTGGGCCATGGCATCCTCATTCAAGAGGTTTCTAGATCACACACAACGACGCACAACAGTCGGTAGGACTCTTCTGGACGAGTGATCAGACCTTCGCAGAGACCTATACCTGACAACACCAACACTCACAACAGACAGACATCAATGCCACCGGTGGGATTCGAATCCAAAATCTCAGCAAGCGAGCGGTCGCAGACCTACGCCTTAGACCCCGCGGCCACTGAGATCGGCAAACTTACAAAATTATTTTCCTATTTGTCAGACACAACACATATATTCTTAGAAGATTGTTTCAGTCATTGTGTTCCACAGAAATCAGTTAAGTAACAAATCTGTAATAGGAGACTGCAAAGTATTCGTACAGAGAACCAAGACAAATGTAAAGCGCTACATGAAATCCCGTGGGGACCGCAGGACCGCAGTAACAGAGTGGTTAAGGTGCTGTGCTGCAAATCGGAAGGTCGCTGGTTCGATCCCAGCTGATGTCAGTGGATTTTTCATTGACATAAAATCGTTCCGATCGCGCTATGGCCCTGGGGTCGACTCAGCCTCTAACAGAAATGAGTACCAGGTGTATTTCCTGAGGTTAAAGGCGGCCGGTGCGTATGGCTGACAGCCTACCACCTTCCTGTGCCGTTATCACGAAATCTGGGAACCTTAACTTCCTAAGAACACTCTATGACTATCCAGGCCTGTAATGGGAATGATTTACTTTTTTTTCCCGAAATCTTATATCATAGTGAAAGATTTCTCTTCCATTAAAACAGAAAATAACGGAACCATACGTTTGATTTTTGCTATGGTGTCTCTCGTCATCTCTAAAGCCACTACTGACTGACCGGTCTTTCACAGATCGCAGCCACTGACACTGGAAGGCGTTTCTGGACACGAGAGAAATATGTAATGACATTACTCGAATCTGAATGTGTCAGACTCGATTAGTAATAGAAAATATCTGATTCCCTTGATTCTTCTTCAACGTCGTGAGATGTCTTCTCCTCAGATTACATTTCTTATAAGATTGGTAAATTGACCGCGTAATCAAACTTTCTTATATGAAAATAAATTTTCGGATACTGTTTTCCTTTCAGACGATTTTAAATGTTTCTCTGTCACGTTTTACATCCACATAGATAACTTATAATTGTTTATTTTATAAAGGCGATCATCAGGAAATTGGAAGATAGGCGTGATAGTAAGGGCGTGGAGGTGAATCCTTTGAATTCTACGTTCTCTTTGATTTTATTGTAGATATTATCTTTGAAATTTTTATTGTCTGAAGTCAGAAACCTTAACGTTTGAAATGTATGTATGTAGACAGAGAGTAGCGAATTTTCTTATCAGTTGATTTACGATTCACTGATCTTTGCAGGGAAAAAGGTCGTGTGTAAAGTCCGTGTACGAGTAATTTGATTTCCAAACCATGGTGTCAGGAAGTGTCTGTTTTGTGCTGTAATCATTTTGTGAACTGTATAGGCAGGGACGTGAAACGAAAAAGAAATAATGCTGTTTTCTTATTTGACCTTCCGTCCACAATTTACTCTTCTTCCCTTTCTTGTAGTGTTCTTGGTTACTATTTTATTTCTCTTCATCTTCTACCTTTATGTGCCCTTTAATTTAGAATATTACTCTTCTCGTCTCCCTTCTCACATTCCTTCACGTTATTCCTCTTGGTGTTATAATTTTTATCTTTCTCTTTATTCTTGTCATTTTTTTCTCCTCCACTTCCATTATATTCCTTTGCTTCTGTTTCTTTTTCCGTTTTTTTTCTTCTTAACGTTTAATTCTCTGTGTAGAGTTTATTTCTTGTTTCCCTTGCTTATTTTCAGCTTCTTCTCCCCTTCAATTTCTTACACCTTTTCTTAATTACAGATTTTTGCGATCTGAGTTAGTTGCAGCTTTTGGTTTTGTGAAAGTCTTATGAGTTTCGTTTCATCCGTGGGACAATTACGTCACTTGTTTAGTAATTAGTAGTCGAAATTTTAATATGCTTGTATGCGCAATCTAAGTTTCATAAAGGCACTGTTAATATTACACTCAGCAACGTGACACAGGTGGCTAAGTTAGTGAGGAAAGCAAGGAGATAGAACTGCAAAACGTAAGATGAAAGAAGAGAGTTCTGTTTAATTTGGTGACTGAGAGAGAACAGTCCGTTATTGCGAATGTATAGAAAGATATATGAAACAGTTCTCGCACTGTAATGTAGAGTGCTGTGTAATTGTGGAAAGTCTCATAATGTACGTCCAATTTTTCATACGTTTTGCCATTATGTAGCATGTGTAGCAACATGGAGTTTAGGATTTATTAAATGCGCTTCGACGAAGTGATTGCAATATGAGGACGTTAAACAAAATTATTGCTTTAATAGTCGCATATTTAAAGCAGCAAATTGTTTTGCAATGATATTTTGATTGTTTCAGAAAAAGATTTAGTGAGAATGGGGAAGAATTATTGCTTTAAAAAGCCGTTGCTACAACGGGATTCTGATACCGCTCATAAATTTTCTTGCAGCAAACAGAATATGACATTGTGGTTTAGAAACGCTGTGTCGGAATCGGATCCACAATATTACAGTTGCACCTACCCCACTGTTTGTATTATTTTGGTAAACCTAGTCAATTAAAATGTAAACCGTTTTTGAAGGTAGTATTAATTTAATTTGTCATAAATTAATCAGAACGCTCCCCTTCTGTTATTTTCGCCGTACATTCAACATGTCAACAACGTCGGAAGGGAATTATCTACGGGTACATAAGAGGGGAGCAGCACACATTGCAGTTGGGTTAATATCCATAAATCGAATTCCTTTTTCTTTTACACAATAAGATCTGCATGTTAAGTGCCAAAATTATATCGAGACACCTTTCTGTTAGAAAATGAGAATGGTTTGTGTGTGTGTGGGTTATGCTAGAAGAAGACGTTTTCATTTGGCAGGTGCCTCTGTATGTGGGACGGAGTGATAGGGAATAACAGTGGCGGATTCTTATAATGAAATTATAGTACACAATGGAAAAGTCAAAAAGGGAGTTAAATTTTAAAACTTTTAATTTAAATTTTTGTTTTACGAGTTTTAAACTTAGTTCATTCTTTGGGAGGGGATTCTGAACAGATTTCAAGAGAAGCTGTAAAAGTAGGCTACGTATGGTGAAAGGCATAATGGGAAATCATGAACCTTTTATTATGTTCTTAATGTCCTTGTTATAGAACTTTATTTCCACTTTTCGCAAATTATTCAAATTTATACGTCTGTCTAGCAATCTGTGCTCTCTCAACTTAGAATTAGGCCTCAGTTCTGTCCTGTTGACACAGTGTTGTAACTTTTGCCCCAAACATATTGTTCTTTTAATCTTTCTCCTTCTGTATCTTTGAATACAGAAAACGGATGGTGACGAAGATTGGATTAGGGCACATTGCTTTGCCTCGGATGTGCTGACATTTAAAACATACATAATCGCTGACGGTGTATGTTTGCTTTTCACTCGGTAGCATATCGTCTCAGTTTCAACCAGTGCCTCGTAGAGGGTAATTTGTGTTTACGATTGTGCATAACGGGGGGGGGGGGGGGGGGAGGGTGGCCAACAGTGTTTTGGGGGGGAAATCTGAGGGTAGGTGACAACTTGGACGATGTAGGCATAGGTGGGTGGGTAATATTAAAATGGATCCTTAAGGCATAGGATGGGATGGCGTAACTTGACTGATGTGGCTTAGGATATGAACAAGTGGTGGGATTTTGTGAGAGTGGGAATGAAATTTATGTTTCCACAACATGCGGTGGATTACGTGACCAGCTGAGGAACTGTTATTTTCTCACGGATTTTGCACCATAGAATTAGGAAGTTAGTTCTCAATTGTTGTCTTCGCTTGATATAAGAATTTTCGATTCTTTGTTGCGTGTTGTTCGTCATATGGATTTTTTGACTCACATATAGCGAATTTACTAGTTTTCTAGGGCTATTTTATCTATATTCCATTTAGGATCTTGTTTTGCGTCTCTCATCCTCTTTGTGCCGTTGGTTTAGTATTATAGTCTGTCAGCTTCATTTACTCTCATCTTTTGTGTCACTCATTCGTACAGATAAGCAGATCAGTTCATGCTCTTTGTATTACGTCAATATAACTTCCTCATTACCTCCCTAGTTTTTTTCCGTTACTTATAATTCGCGCTTTTCCCTCATTGTTGTGGCTATTTTGTGATCGCTACATAACGCTGAACTTGTACATATTCTGCACCTTATGTTATTACAGGTGCTTTCCAGCTCTTCATCCATTCTTGACCATTTTATTCTGATGTTTGAAATTCATTGACATGCATGCATAAGGTTTTTTTGAAGCATGCTGAAATATTGTCAGCACGTCTTACACTGTCTTGTTCACACAGCAGCTGTTTGCGTATCAGAATAGTTTTCCTTACACGTCAAAAAAAAGAAGAAGAAGAAGAAGAAGAAGAAGAAGAAGAAGAAATGTTGTCAATAACAATGTACATATGTCGCCCTTCTGTTTTGCTCTATTCAGGAGAGCTGAATGAATACACGAATTGTGATACAGGATAGAGGTCATGACATTTAAAAGGCAGAATGAAGATCTGCTGGTAGTTGACGAAAACACCGAAGAAACTGTTGAAAATGTAGCCAAGTAACAGTGGGGTCTGCTACTGCAATTAGCTGTATATCAACGGTATTTTTATACAGGGGTGCTGATAAGTCCTTAGCCCGAGCAGGAAGGAAACAAGTTAATGTTTTTGCCAGAATGGCGTGAATATCCTTCAGCGTCTTGCCTTGCAGGAAAAGGAACTTGATGACAGCTCGCTTCTCGATTTTGTTGAAATCGCGCGTGTCCCTGACATGCTTCCGAGCTTGTTTCCTTCCTGGTCGGGCTAAGGACTTATCAGCACCCCGGTAACACAAGTGGTGTTCCATGCAGGCGGATAGCCTGGCGCGTCTTTTCTTCGTACAGAGACGGAGTTGTGCGTCTTGACACTGAAAATATTAAAAGAACCGACAAATGAAAGATTTCTTATTCTCGAGTTTAAAGTCTAACAAGCTTTTTAGTGTGTCTAGTTTATACAAATCCACCACTGTGCACGTGGGTTGTTTCTCCTTTAGGAATTTTGGCGTTGGTTGAGCGCAATGGAAACCCAATCCTGGCACCTGACCAAATGGACCTTTCCTTAATTCCAACCCGTTGGTCCTTTCTCCAGTAAAGACAGGAGTACTAACCGTTATGTTGGGCGCAACGATTTCCACTTGAAGTAGCAGCAAGACGCCTGGACGATTGCATAACTGTCTGGGCACAGAAGGAAACGCTGTTGTGGTCGACGTGGCTTAAGTGAAAGTAAAGTAACATGTTACTTCAAGACGGCACATCCACGTTGTATTATTGAGTACAAATGAATGCTGTAAACAGTCAGTACAACATTATGTTCAGAAAGAACACGGCTACGTGTTTCAACTAAAAATTGTTCTAAAATTCTTAAAGATTCTAAAATGAGCCATCCCTGTTGTGTGTATATAGACAATAGGTGCAGGTATTAGTCAATAACACAACAATTTATGTTCTAAAGATGTTTAATAAAGGATGATAGTTACTACATGTTTCGGCATTTTCCGGCCATCGTCATGTATTCATCCGAAAGTATGGTGGTTGTGCTTTATAGGATTGGTATGGTTATATCACGATGGTGAGATCTCAAACCATCATCAGTCCTAATTACGAGAATACAACAGCGAGTGCATATCACAACTAAGCATTCAGGCTCGAAACATTTAAGCCATGTTATGTGATTCAAGAAGTGGCGTATTTTATTGTACGAAGATCTAAGTAATATTAAACAAATTTATACAACCTTGTCAGCATTCTTGAAATAAGTAACAGAAACAAAACATGGCAATACAAGATTAAAGAACTGAAACCGTTCTCTCTCTTGACGCACTTTTGATACACTTCAATGTGCAATATATGCACGTCGTTTACAAAGAATTTTATGTGTAATTGCGCACGTCGTATTCTTCTATTTGGTTTTTTTTAACGTTGTATACAGTTTTAAATTGTACATTTGATGCATTCTAAATCTGTTACAATGTATGTATATTTTACTTTATGACATTCAAGCTACTAAACCTGCAATGCATTTGTTGAATATACTCCTGTTTTTATTTCTGCAATTCGGCTAGTACTGATGATTGCTAATCATTTTCTTGCCGAAACACGTAGCCTTGGTCTTCCTGAATATAATATTGTTTTGGCTGCTGGCAACATTCATTTGTGAAGTAACCTGGGTATTATGAAGACCAAAGAACTCGTTGAAACTATAACAAATACTGTGTTATGTGGCATTTCTTGTGGATTCTTTATGGCCAATTTTGGCGCCCTCTCTCCTTCTCGGACGAAGGGGCCGATCTCTGATTATGTAAGCTAGACCTCCACCTTGGACGTCTGGCGACGGCACAGCCACAAAGCCTTATGTTCAGTACCGTTGGTTAGGGCGGTGGCTACATAGAAGTTGTGATATTTTTATGAAATAACTGAAAATTGACCCCGTGCAAAGAACAGGGCCGCTTTCATTCAATCTTACGTTATTCATAGACACTTCTACATTGCAGGTGGTAAGTAACTGATCACAGTGTAATTTTTTCATGGAAAGATCTGTTGGCAAACCATGTAACACTGCAACTACTGCAAATTGTTTCAGAACTGTAAACGATTTGGTTACGGTCGATAAATTGTTTTGAACACGTACCTTGTTGTAAACCAGCGGTTTACAGCAAGACAAACCGAAACATGTTGCCTACTATGTATTAATGATTATATATATGTCGTGTTTGACTGAATAAATTACTTTATCATAGCGGTTTCCAGACTATTATATATGTGACCCTAACATGGACACAGCAATAGCCAGTGACATTTGCTGTAAATGAATTAATACTAATGCTTTTTCTTGAATACTACATAACATGGCTAATTATTAAAGAAATATTATATTTATAATGTTAATTGTCAAATCCAGTATTTTTGGGACAGTATTAAATAAACAAAATACGCAAGAAACAAATCTTTATTTAAATAATTCATGCATGTGCTGGTTAGAAAAATAATTTGCTTCTAAATATAAATTTGATGAATACTGACCTATGAAACGAAATATAAAATGAACAGACATTACTCTAAGAACTTACTCACTGCTAAATTTATTATGCGTGTTATTTATTTTAAATAAATCTGATTACATTACTAACTTTTAAGTTAATGCGACCATTAAAATGAAGTGTGTTAAAATGTGTGTCCATTAGCTGCTTAAAATTTAATTGTTCCAGTATGTTTAAAGTTAATAAACACAGATTCAATAATTATATTTTCTTGATCATTCTGTTTGAATTTAGATACATTTTTTTCATAATTATCAAGTTATCAACAAAATCCTCTCGCAACCCTACGTCAGACCCCCCTGTGACCCTGATGCGGGTCATGATCTGAGGTTGGGAACTGCCGTAGACCTTCGCTTGCTTAGGTATTGGCAACGAGACACAGTTTATAGGCCTGTTAGTGGCGCAACGAATGTAGGATGTAATTTGGGGGGGGGGGATATTTCAAAATGTATCGACAAGTATATTTACGGACTCAGATTGATTATTTGAGCAACAAGTACTTTGCTGTATCTCAATTGTGTCAGACACTTATAAAGAAATTAAAGTAAAATTGTGAATATATTTCAGTGAATACCGGAGAGTTTTACAAACAAAAAAAGTTTTTATTGCGAGGGCTTTTTATGCCATATAACATTTGTTTATATGTATTGTTTATCTTATGTTTATTGGACCGTGCATCATCTTGCTTCAGCTTGCATCCGGATACCACATCCACCCCCAGCCAAACCACAACGTAACACCAACACACATCGTACCACAACAATACAACCCATGAAATAACTCAACAAATAAGTCGCAAGCTCCTGAGGATGGATATCTTAACAACCGAAACACGTTGGGCATTAATTAATGAAATAATAAAGCAACTGACATCAAGTTGGTCTCTCTGTTTATTCAACCATGTATTGTTTAATTTGTTTTCTTGGGGTACTCTGCTGAATTTTTTTGGATTTTTTTATATATTAGTACGAATATATTCGTTTTTGGTTGCCTACGTCCAGATGAGTGTTACATTTATATTCTTTGTCGTCCTTCGAGAGGCGACCCTTGTTGCTATGTAAATTACACCAAACTTATTAACAATGTTTTGTGTTCTGGAAATAAAATAATTTGTGAAAAGTCGCATGGACTCTATGAAGGTAATGGAATTTGTGGAAGTATTTGCCGTTAGCGCAACAGCGAGTTCCAGATCTACGAGCCAAAGTGTCATGTGCTATCTCAAGTAGGCCCATTTGTTGTTTTAGACCCGATTAGTTCCGTGTCATGAGTATATTACTATACGCCTGTGTTCTGTAGCGCCTAAACTGCCCACGTCTGCAAGTAATCTCGACGTATTGTTCTCCGCCTGCTGCACACATTATAAACCAAATAAATTTGGCAACCCTATTTTGAAATGAACCACGACGACTGTTGGCATTCATAAATACCTAAACTGTAATATGTGGAAATGTTTGAAACATACTGTAATTTTGTGTTAACTTAGTTCGTGTTGTGTATTGTATAAATGAATTTAATTTGGCAAAAGCATATGCATAATATCTGAGTTTCTATAGGTTTGTTACTGGGCTTTGAAATATTAATTCTTTATCGCAGATACATAGGCATGCTTTCAATAGTATTAATATTTGATAAATACATATGCGTTTACATGTAACATGTGTGTATTGCAACTTTGGGATTATTTAGTATGTCCTTTGTGTTGTGTGGGGCTGTGGATTTCAGTTGTAGTCTTCATGAACCATGTTGTAGAAACACTGTTGAATTAAGTGAAAGCGAAATATGTGATAGCTAATTGAAGCGTGTTGTGTCCCATTTTATGAAATAAAGATTTGCACTTAGGTTTGCACACAGGGATAAATTTAGTAAGAGCAAATTAATTTTTTAACCGTAAACCGTTTTGTTTAGCACATATCACAGAAGTGTCGCTATTCAAATGAACGCGAACTGCAATCACATAACGCGTGTGGTCTGAATATACCTACTGATGAAATGCAAGGCTGTCGTTACACTGTGTTCGCTCTATAAGCCCCTATTTTCGTATTATGCATCAAATTTTATTCTAACGCATTTAGCCTGCAATAGCACAGTTACACCCTTCCCAAACCATACGATCCACTGATTTCAACACACGATGAGTTTGTACAGTTTTGCATCACTTTATTTTTGTATCTATGGAAAACAGGTCGGATTTTGAACATTGGCGGTGCGTGATTCCACTACAAGCCATTACAGAAATTCGAAACACACTTTGATACTCGAGTTTTGTAGAGAATACACCATTAAAAACGCACATTTTTTTTGGGGGGGGGGCATTCTAGATCCCATGTAGGCCGTATAACACAAGTTGCAGTGTAAATTCACGACATGTAACTACATGGGATGTATCGAATCGAATACAACTCCAATTGAATCGGAAATAATAGCCGTTTGAATAACAATTTAAACTTTTGCCGCGGAAATTACAGTCAGGACGAAATGGCGGAATTCAGAGGGTTCACTTCCAATTCATATGTCGCTCAGAGCTTTGATTGGGTTTTCGTTCTTCCCCGGCAACCCCCCCTCACTGTCTCCCTCAGCTGCTTGCGTCGCATTCATCATGCCTTCCTGCACTGTGACGCAGCTTCTAATTACATACAGCCTATCCATCCCGGCCCAGAAATGTGGAATGCTGAACAGTTTGCGTGCTTTTGCACAGATTAAATGCCGATTATTCATTCCCTTCCTAATAAAACCGTAAGATCAACATTTCTTCTTTGTTTAAATAATACATACAGATGAAGCGCTGATTTAAATATGCTCTTGCTATTTGAATTTCTTCACGTCTTTTAAGTAGTGTTTATGTTATCAATTTACTTATATCATACATCTTTGTGATAAGACACGTATCACGCCAATTTTCTTTCCCTGCTCACCCCCCCCCCACCACCCAATAGAATGCCTTACTGGAGTTTAATGGAAGAATAACAATTAGGATCTGCTGTACACTCCAACCCAAAGTATTTGCTGGCAATGCCAATTTTGATATTCTAGCGGGTACAGTGCGGGTAAAGTGCGCTACTAAAACAAAAATAACTGAAAATTACGTCATTTTCAAACAGGAGAGGAGAGACGAGAGAGAGAGAGAGAGAGAGAGAGACAGCTGCAAATGTCGGCGGTGCAGATGTTCGCGGAATGGTGGGACTTTTGACAGACGCTCGTGTCGACCGTCTAAATGATTACTTGTTTTGTAAATTTGACTGATTTCACGCAGTTCCGGCGACGTATTAGCATTCTGACTGCTTGACATGTCTGTAGTATCTTTCTGGTTAAACACTTATATCGCCCTGTTTATTCGGATTCAAGTGCGGCGCTGCTTTTACCTGACAGTGCTTTTTGAATTTCACATGAGTGAATTACCTTGGTTCTGTTTTTGTTTGTTTGCTTATATATTTATTTATTTATTTACATGTTTTTGTATTTGTGGCACATTTCAAGACTTTGTCAGTAACTTGGGTTATACAGCACTGAATAACATATTGCGTGTGAATATGTAGTTGGGCAGCTGTAGAAGGAATATGTCTTAACGCAATTCAAGGTACTTCTTCTCGAATTTGCCTGGTGTGACTGAGCAGAACCACAAAACCCTGTCGGTCTATTTATCTTAGTAATTAACCAACTTGATGCACAAAATTTTTGTTTTACAATAAGTGTTATTTCATGCCTCTACATATTTCGAGCACCATGTATTCATCATCAGGAGATCAAAACTGTATTATACAGCCTCTAGTATCATCACACCTATAGGTGTAATGATACCAGAGGCTGTATAATACAATTTTGACCTCCTGATGATGAGCACATGGTCCTCGAAATATGTAGAGGCATGAAATAAAAGTTATTGTAAAAGAAAAATTTTGTGCATGAAGTTGGCTAATTACTAAGATAAATTTACTGAGATGCACGCTCAGCAAAACATAAAAAAAAGCTGTCGGTATAGTCGACGTTACTGTCAAGATTCGAAACGAAACCTTTTGAATACAAGTCAGAAAATCTTCCTCTAGAGGCAAAAGTTTCGCCATGTGTGTATGGCTGTATAGGTTGATACAGAGTATAAGGCGCATGTGTTAAAGGCCAAACTGTCTCTATGTCTAGACATCTTTCCATCATGATGATGTAGGGACTTATCGGGGACATAAAGTAGCATTAACATGAGCACTTGATAAATGTGAGTGGGCAGCTCCACGATCCGGCCGCTAACCCCTGGGAAATAGGTCCTATTACCTTCTGGAAGTAAGGCTGATTGGGGAAAAGTATTGATGTGGGTTTGTTAGTGTAAAAAAGATGTCGTATATTTCTTAAGGTTGTACGAACATCATATTTATATGCTGTTTCTACAAAGTGCCTCTACTCCCCAGTGTGCCTTCATGGTGTGGACAAAGACGGCTATATGTAACATGCTGTAGATGGCGCGTCTTAAGCTAGCACATCTTTAGAGGGCTAAAGGATTCCTAGTGCCGATTTAGGTGTTCTTCTCTCGACACGTCATTAGTCACATTATCCTGCCGAGTATGTTCCTGTTCTGTCACAACGTCATTAGTCACACTGTCCAGTTGATGATTTCTGTGTTCTCTTGACACGTTCTTTTTAAATGATTTATGTGTTTCTAGGCGGCTGGGGGAAACCAAGACAGTCCCATTGCTCAGCAAGTAGTGTCGTCGTCTCTCTCGTCGTAATGTACGCTCAACTTTATCAACTCTGTAGTAGCCACTAGTGTAGCCTGTATAGGTTCATCATCGGCTTTAAAATTTAAAGAATTGAATTTTTATACGTTGTATTTATTATCTAATAAACAGAGATTAATTGCCTGAACAGCATCAGCCGACATGACAAGCTTGAGATTATTCGAGCGTCCTTGCTGACGGTGCAGGGCTTCTGGGATGTGGCGCTGCGAGTAGCTCCCGACACTTCGAACCGTCTTAGTGCCTTTACCTTGAGGGTCACGCCGTTAAAGAAAACTTGCCAATCCACGCCCGTCACAGCCCACAAGGTGTGAGCCTTCATCAGTCGACTTGAGTTTATAATGGATCTTCGAAGTGTTTACTGGGATGTATAAACATAATTTTTAAACATGTTTTATACGAAATTTGTGCTTCCAAATGCTATCCAAGTTTTGTAAAGTAACTAAATTAATTTCAATTTTAGATTGCTTACTGAATTGCGCCAGATTGTCAGTCCATTCAAAACGCGTATTGGGTCGCCATCCGAGAGGCATAAGTTGTCGATATAACAACATATCGGGTTCAAGGTTGCTGAGAAAAGCAGTCGGTTAATCGGAATCTTCAGCCGGGCCAGCGCTACATAACGGAATTGAACGTACTGAATTAGAAGCTTAGAATCACACATATTTATTTGTTTTTTTAGAAGATTTTTTTAAAAATTAGTATCCTAGCTGGTGCACTTGCTGATGCCGTGCAAGATGACTTCTGTAAACACCTTTCAGAGTATGGCCGCACGACATGAAACGTTTCACTTTACCAATTATGATAAACATGATCAAATGCAGGTGTAATATTCGAGACGTTTAGCCTGCATAGAATTATGATAAATATTGTACTTGTAGGATAATACTAAAAAGAATTTAGAGAAATTAGTTGTGATGGTGTAGACTCAGTTCAATTGACTCAGTACAGTCAAATGGTGAAATTTTCTGACCAGGGTAATGAACCATTGTTTTCCGCAACAGGCAGGTTTTCCCTTAATCGCTGGAAGGATTTTCACCTGCAGTGACATTGCGGTCCACAGATTTAATTCGGTTGTTCAAAGGGCATTGAATGGGAAAATATTTTTCAAAACCTTAATGTACACTGGCAAGATGGAGAGAATCTCAGCGGCCTGTCGTGTTCTGACATCAGTACTTCGAGTCCGGAAACCAACTATTCTTCTATAACTCCTTGATTTTCTAGGAAAACGTTTACAGGGTCAGGCTTCTTACCTCATTCAGCCAAGTAGCTCTACCATCTATCACTGTCGTCATTAGCAGCCAAGGGTGGAACGACCAAAGAGGAGGGAGACTTCACCATTACAAAGCGCTATGTATCTGCTCTGTCCACGCTTGTCTTATCCTTCATCTTCTTCCTGTTGTCAGACTTGGTGTTTGAGTGGCTGATACTTTGCTTCGAACGTCATAGATCTCGGGTTATACTCGAGGCCTAGTAGTCGGCTGTGGTTAGTGAGGTACTCGTATTACGTACCGTTCTTCAGTCGGGAAATACAAATAAGTTACTGCGTTATTGCCTTAAAAAACCCATAAGCCCTCCTCAACGCTCTTATCATTTCATCGTTGACTATCATAATGCCACGTGTCGGGGAAGGCTGTGCAGCGGAAGCATAAAATGTGGCGAAGTAAGAAAATAATTTTGCCTTCCGCTTATTACCGGCTGGGAAATGACGCAGCTACCTATATACACGTGATTTGAATCGTGGTAGGGCTGAAAGTGACTGTGACTCAAATTTCTATTATTTTACGCAAGTTTTATTGCTACTGAATTTTTAAGAGTACTTGAAGGAATTCCACAAGCGCCACTTTACTGTTCTCTGCTTTCTCATTCACAGTGAAATCTTAACCACATTCGACGCTGTGTAAGAAGTGAGGACAGAACCAAAAATTAAAATTATCGACAAGCTGCCGATCAATGGATTTTATTTTTTCGAAGCTTCCAGTTATAAAATAATTATATTTTATTGCATAGTGATATACTTTGTTAAGAAGCGCAAGAAATTAGGAGCAGATTGAATTCAGAGAATGCTTGCTGTCATTAGGAGCAGATTATTTTGTCTTACAGTTTTCTATCCTAAAACATAAATTTTAAAATATAATTATAATTTCGTTTGTTGTTTTGTGTGGGTGTGGCACTTTTTCTTTCATTGATGGAGAAACGTTGGCTGAGGGTGTTTGGATCTAAGAATGGGGAGTGGAGAGGACGACGTAACGAAGAACTGTATGATCTGTACTTCTCGCCAAGTATTATAAGGATGATAAAATCTAGAAGCAAGAGATAAGGAGGGCATGTGGCACATATGGAAGACAGGAAATGTTCATAGGGGTTTTGGTAGGCAGACCTGAGGGATGCAACCACTTGGAAGATCTAGGCATAGATGGGAGTATGATATTAAAATGGTTATTCAAGAATTGGGATGGTGGTATGGATTGGATTGGTCTGGCTCAGAAAAGGGGTGGGTGGCGGGCTGTTGTGAATGCGGCAATGAATCTTCCGGTTCCGTAGAATGTGGGGAATTTCTTGACTGAGAACCTGTTAGCTTTTCGTTGGAGTTGTTAATTAATTGGTTATTTAATTAAGAACCATACTGTATATTTTTATAAATATTTAAGTTATGCTGTCATTGTCTTTCGGAGTGTGATACTATGTTTCCTACAGCAATGAGCAATAAATACTTGATGCAGGGTCACAAAATAATCAGGTAGCCAGCCAGATACTTTTTGGCACTGACCTGTTTCTTGCGGTCTCTTTTGAAAGAACCTGGCAGGATGCGTTCTGTCACCGTTGTTCCGAACCACGAAATAATTCAAGTCCTCAAGCAGTGAAGCTTTTAAACGAGACAGCCTGTATGGTGCATAGCACGGAAACGTTTAAGATACACAGGTGGCCGTACGGTATGGGAGAACTCTATGATTATTTACTGCTTTTCGTTCTTGAAACTTGTTATAGCGTTACTGCAACACAATGTCAGATTCGCTATCCTAAATATGCCTGAAGCCAGGCACATTGTCTTGTTCTCTTCACGGATCATTGCCTCTTTAGCTGAATGGTGCGAATCGAGATGGAGTCTGTGTGGTAGCCAACTTTCTCAGCCATAACCCAAGAGTCAAACATCTTTTATGTTCTTCCACCACCCTACTTCTGCCTCCAAATTCTTCTACGTCTTCCTTTTTGTACTTTCTTCTTGGCAAGATGCCAGTGCTGCTTTCATAACAGCCATTACCACTGTGCAGTGGCCACTTCCACACACACACTCACACACACACACACACACACACACACACACACACACACACACACACACACACACACACATTTTTTTTATTTAATAATAATATTTACCCG